>ERZ778024.2055-NODE-2055-length-19598-cov-57.264698_pt1 | contig 19598 bp, 19 predicted proteins | sample MGYA00375754_ERZ778024 | MGnify/ENA primary metagenome ERZ778024 (study PRJEB29350, sample SAMN05389827) | bioreactor metagenome | isolation source: Thiocyanate bioreactor | place: South Africa: University of Cape Town | collected 2014-02-18 ...
TTGTTGTCGTCGTTTGAGTAACGGTTGTAGTACTTGTTGTTGTTGTTGTTGTCGTCGTATCAACAGCATTAGTTCTTGTGTACAATGGAATGCATCCTAAGACTATAATCACGGTTGCAAATCCTAGAAGTATGCTACCACCAATGACTAGTTGTTTAGTTCTCGGCATGAAAACGGAGTATCGTATCAAGAAAAATGTACGGCGTAAAATATTAAAGACTTTTTCACTGAAGAAAAATTTTCAAAGCCGCTCTGTTTATTTTTCTGTTATCATTGGCAACGTCATTTTCCGTCAGATCGTTTTTGTTTAATCTTTTTTTCTTTTCTTCTCTTGTAAATCCTGAAATGGAAACGACTTTGTTACTCTCATTTTCATTTTACTCGTTTTGATATACACACCTATATGAAAGAAAAAAAAAGGCATTCTGTCATATAAAAGTCTACAGGAAGAGATAACATCGTTTACTTTAGCGGATTTTATGCTTCTCCGTCTCGCTTTATGGACGAGATTGTCTTTTCACGCGTGGCTGGTCGGAAACATGTAATCCAGTAAAATTAAAATAAGAAAAGAAAGGAAAAAAAATACTTGAATTTCGGGGAAAAAACACGACAGAATATTACTCATTTTAAGGTATCCATCTATCTTTTCGAAAGGAAAAGATCGAGTGCGATTTTAAGAATTATTTTCACTTATGCACGGAGAAATATCATGTATGTCAAATCTGATATTTATTTACATAATTTACAGTTGACTAAATATGTTTTTACGACTTAAAATTATTTCTTATGCACGGAATATTTGACATTTTGAGCCATGCTTTTAATTTTTAAACTGCTCGATACATATTTGAATTGACGCTTATCAATTGACAATGAAAATTTATTTTTCCAGTACAACTCTCTTAACAAAAACTAAAGATATAAACTTGATAAACTATTTATTGGCGATTCCGTTAACCTTCAGTATACAATTGTCCTCTAGGCAATTAGTATCATAAATCGACTCTTATGTTTCTCCAGCTTCTATTATTTGAGAGATAATAAAAATGAAAGACGAGAAAAAAAAGAGAAAAGTTTTGCAACAGATGTATGTAATCATTGATATTATGATCGCAAATAAGTACGAAAGTGTCAACGAGAAATTTTATCAAAGGAATCATGATGAATATGAATTCAGTAGTAAGTGAAATTCATCTTATCAGGAAACAAAACTGATTTTTATTTCGATTTTATTCAGAAAATGAAAATGATAATCTAGTCGATAATATTTATTTATACATTGGCGTATTTGCTATGTTCATTGCTCTAGTTTTCGTTATTGTCATAATGATTAAAAAATGTATAAAATCTTACAAAGTTGATAATCAAGCGAAAGAGAGTATGTCTTGAGAGATAAATATTGTTTTATTTTTGCAAAATATTTCGATTTTAATTAGCTAAAACATCAAATGTTTTGTTGAGAAATCCATCGATGAATCGGCGAAATTCTTGTATTCCAAATCGTCGATCAAGTCTCGATATTCGTTTTCAAATGGAATCACGAGAGCGACGTCTATCAAAAACTCATCTCATTCCGATGACAACTTGATTTATTCGTTATTTTTCTTGAATATTACTCAGCAATATCAATGTTTATGTATTACATTTTCAATTCAACTTAACAGTAAATAAATAACCTTTATACCAGAAATGCACGTCAATTAGTACTTAGATTCAACGTCGCTGTTAAAGGTTGGCAATATGTGAGGTCAAAATAAATACTAATTGTGAAATTAAAATGCATGATCAACTTTTATGTCATGTACTCACACGATTTCCCAAGAGGAATGTTATCTGTACCCAGTCAAGTAGACAAGAAACTTGTTATTTTCTGTGAAATGTTATTTTCCACTGATTAACCATGAGTGTTCAGGAAAACAAAATTTTGTTTAAAACAGACGCAGAAAATATTGCATGACTGATTATTTATCAAATTGCAATTTACATTGCTAAGTTGTAAGACAAATTAAAATTTTCATTTCCTCCTTCAAATATAAAGCGTCTACGTAGTCTTAACTTAACAAGCAATTCATATCAAAACTAGAACATTAATTTCTGAATGAATCACGTGAAAATATTCTATTTAAAAAAAGAAATTTAAATCCATTTCTTATTCTTTTATGCAAAAAAAAGTTGCTAATTATCTTCATGGGAAATAGATTTAGCTCTTCTTTTGCCAGAATAAAAAAATCTTTATAAATAGTATCAAACTCGCTGATACTTCCATATTTTTTGCTCTTTAAGAAGGTGAAATAAAAGAAAAATGCGTCATTTACTTTTTCTTTCATAAATTAACTGATGATAAATAAAACTGTCGTTGGATTGAAAGTTATTAATATCTTGCTGTGTAACTAACATCAATTTTATTCAACAAGACAAAAACAAACGAAGGTTATAAAGAACAAATTAAAAATGTATTCGGCTCCATTTTCTGAGTCGCTTTTTCGCACGAATATCATACACGCAATTACATGTTCCATTAGGGCACAACACTGACTCAAATAGTGAAACATGGTCAACAACAAGCTTGTTTTGATCTATATTTAGAAAAAAAAGCAAAAAAATAAACTGCGCCTATTAAATTTTTCGATACTTGACAAATAAATATAATTTCATCATTTAAATTATGTATATATATATATATATATATTTATTTCTTTTTTTTTCTCTTCTCCATATTCAAGTGCAATTGAAAAGGCAAATATACACGCAGAAAGAACAAAATTACAAAATTGAGCGACAGAAAATAAAATACGTTCAGATATATCAGCGAAAGTTGACAATGAAGACAAAAAAAAAGTATTTCTTTTCTTTATTTTCTTTTTTCATTTGTACTATAAGAAGAAGAAAAAGGTTAGATTAAACTGCTTAGCAGCTATTCGAAAAGAGAGAGAAAAAAAGGAAATGTTTTTGCTTTGATACACATCTATGAAAACAAAACAAACAACAGTATGTATATATATATATATATATATATAGAAGAGAAAAATAAAATGAAAACGTAGAATGTCACAAATTGTACCGGTAAAAACATGAGAATTTTAATAAAAACACGCAATTAGAAAGGAAGGAAAGAGAGAAAAATTCAAAAGTTTGATAATTTTAAAGTTTGTGATACGATACAATTGCTTGTTCATGAGACATCGGTAGTAAATGTTTATATTTCTCAAGTATTGGCCAAAATTCACCTACAAAAATGATTCAATTCGATCGATATTGAAAATCAAAAGTCACGCAAAAACATACGTTGAACATCAATGACACGGTTTAGACTATGTACTGCATATAAATTTGGCTTAGTTTCTAGGGTTTCTTTACTAAACGAGTGTACCTAGAAAAAAAAAGAGAAGAACATAGATTAGTAATTAAAATAAAATTTTTCTTTTTACATCTCGGCCGAGTAAAGCATTAACGCACGCTTTTCCACATTCAGCTAGTGCGTTGAACTCGTAGCCACCTTCTAGAACTAGAACGACTTTGCCATCGGCTAATTTCATTAATTGATTTGTCATATAAGCAAAACCTAAAAACGATGAAAAACAACATTCGAGAGTAAAGTTTAAAACATAAGTGTTACATGTGGGTGTTAGTTCATAACCGCCCAATGGATGTATATGTCCAATACAAGCATCGAATCCACTTGAAACAAGAATTAATTCCGGTTGAAATTGTTCTAAAATTGGCATGACTATACAACTGAAACGCAAAAAAAGAGATTTTTCTTCAATTGACTAAATCATTCGTCGTTCTCTACCGAAATGCAGCTATATATTCGACATCAGTCATTGTTGATTGTGGTTCACCGGAAAAGGCAATATTCACATTTTTACCCAGACCACTATCACGTCCACACTAAACAGCAAATAAACTGCTACTGACTCTCTCGATTCAATCGTTTATTCCTACTTCTTCAATTCGTCCTCCACCAGGAAAATATGTTCCATTATCGTATCGATGCAATGATATATAGAGAATATTCGGATCATCATAGGTTAAATCTTGTGTACCATTACCATGATGAATGTCCCAATCGACGATAGCTATACGTCCGAGATTTCGATGTTTTTTCAAATATTTAGCTGCAATTGCAATCGTATTGAAATAACAAAAACCTAATGGTTTATTCGATGCGTGATGACCCGGTGGTCGAACAATGGCAAAGCCATTTTTTAATTTCCCATCGAGAACATATTTCGACAATTCAATCGTATTTCCAATAGCTAATCGACAGGCACGTGCTGTATACATATCATTCCAAATAGTATCGACATCATCATTCATACCAAAGCCTCCGCATGGCAACGGTAAAAGAGAATTTATTCGTTGTGTTAGTAGAGCTGGTGATTGTTGTGTACGTTGTCGTTGATCACAACCGAATAGATAAACATGTGTGGGACTAAAATACGAATGCAAACAACAAAAGTTAAATATAATTTCTAAGATATCTTTTGTGACATACGCATGACATTCAGTTAACATATCAATTGTTGCACAATAACTACGTATGATTTCACAATCATCTAGTAGATTTGCTTTTTTCAAACTTTCATAAATGACAACTAAACGTTCGGGATTTTCGAGATGAAGATCTGAACGTTTGCAATAACATTCATGTTTTAATGTTTCATCATCATAGGCAATGCCAGTTGTAAAACGCATTTGCACATTAGTCGAAAGACTTTTTTGTAATTTTTTATTATTTGTTGATGCTATAACTGATAAAGATGAGAGAGATTTGGAATGTAAAGCTGAACGATCGACTATGATCTAAATATATAAATTCAAAATTTTAAATTAACAAAACAAAACGAGCAACTAGTTGCTATGATTTTACATTTGAATTTTTAATTGAAAGATCATCAGATGGAAAATTCGGTATATGTGGTTGACTACTATGCATTGAACTATGACTATTATGAGCACTTTGAATTTTGGCTTCTTGTAATTCTTTAGCTAATAAAGCTTCGTTTTCTTCTTCGACAATGAAATGTTTTGGACCGAGTATATTTGTACGATGTGATTTATCATGTGTGAGATTGTGATGTGCACGTTGAAAACTCGTTGTTCCAGTTAACGAACCGGTTGAATAACAACTGTAGAGTTTTCGTTGTAAATCATTTAAATCGAACCACAATTGTTCAGGTGGAGGAATTTGAGTCGATGAGGAATCAAATGACATCATTGGCATTGGCAAAACTGAAGAAGCAATTAAAAACAAAACAGAATGAAATTAGTTTTCTTTCTTTCTCTTTTCCAAGTGTCTGACAACATCTCCTCATTGTTCTCTATTCAATTGGAAATCCTTTAGGAATATGAAACGAGCAATTTTTCCTGTTCTCATGTATTCATAAAAACAAAAAATATACTTGTATGTGGTGGTAGTGGCGGTTGTTGCTGTTGCTGTTGTTGTTGTTGTTTTTGAGCAAGAGTGGCTGATCGCATCGGATGACGTTTATTATCTGACATCGGTGTAACATGTCGATGACGATGAAGAATACTTTGACGTAGATCGGATTTAATTTTGAAATTATTTGATTCGAGATGAGGATTTGGAAGTACAGGCTCAGATTGAAAACGTCTTAACATTTCAATTGATTCTTCATTTCTAATTGAAGAAGAAGAAAAAAGTTCATTAGAAAAATTGTGATCTATGAAAATCAATATCTTTACTCTAATTTGCCTTCTTTTTGTAATTTTCGACGTAGAAAACTTTTTAAATGAATTTTGACTTCAGCTGACGCGTTTGCGCCTGAAAAAAAAACAATCGAAATTAGTTCGATAGTTTTTCGTTGAATCGATATTACTTTGATCTTTTTTATCTTTTGTATGAACACGTATTTTCTCTTCTTCTAAACGTCTTCGTTCATTCGATGACGATGCCATAACAGCTGCTGCTATAGCTGCTGTTACACTTTCTTGCCTATCAGAATCGATTAAATGGGAATAAGGAAACTATTTAAAAAAAAAACATATTAAATGAGTGCATTTTTCCTTCAATCGAAATGTCAATACTCACGAATAGCGAAGGAAAAAAGTTCGCATTTCCATTGTGACTATCATTATCACCATTCGATGAGACAATAGAACCATTGGCTGGTAATGTTGAAGGTCGACAAAGATCAACCATAGTCTATAGTGTTTCGTATGGAATAGATTTGTCTGAAATAAATGAACGAACTATTATCTGTTATGATTTCAAATTCAACAGAAAAACAACATAGTTTATGATAAAGAAGAAGAAGAAGAAATGAGTAAGGAAAAAAGAAAAAAAATAATAAACTCGTTTACACGTTCTATTCTTGGATTGCTTTATCTCAGACTAAGCGATGGTTTGGCTTCAAGATTTTTCTTCTTCTTCTTCTTTCTTCGTCATTTTTATGCAAATATGTCTGTCTCGTTTTTCTTTTTTTCCTCCTTTCCTAGACGATGTGAAATGAATGAGAAGAAAAAACAAAAATAGATCGAAGCATGACAAAAAGCCTATCAGCTATAATTTAGTTCAACCGAAAAAGAAAAACAACTGTCTATCTCACTGACAAATATATATATATATATATGTGTAAAAATAGGTCATCTACTATTTATTGATAACAAACACGTATCTAACCTCACAGATATTGAAATGATTCTTGTCTTTATTCTTTTTAGTCATAGTAGTTAAAAGTGAAAAAAAAGAAGACGAAGAAAGTTCTTGTTTTTTTTTTCAACAACATACATCACACACATACTATTTCTTTCCGTCCACTGTTCGTCAACAGCAGAAAAAAAAATAAATGTAAAAAAATATACCGGGTGCACATCATTCTATTCCTTCTTCTTCTTCTTCTTTTCTTTTTTTCTTCGTTCTTTTTTTTTATTTATAATGACAGTTCTCTTTCTCACAGATGCTCGCTCATATTTTTAATTTCTTACCACTAGTCGACCATCAACAACAACAAAAGCATGAGTCCTTTTCGAGTTGTTTTTAAATGAATTTGTTCGTCTAATGAAAAAAAGAAAAGCGCATGTCTGTTTATACGAACGAACGAACGAACGAATTACATTCTATTTTAAGACATCATATATCGTCAATAATATTTGTGCTTGTCTCCTTCTTTCTCTCTCTATTTAGTTTTTTAATATAACAAAAAACGAGAACAACGTATATTTTTATTTATATACCTTTTCTTTTTCTTCTTCTTCTTCTTCGTCTGTCTTCGCCTTGTTTTTCTCGTCGCTTTTTTTTTCTTATGTAAGTCGATAGAATGAAAAAAAGGAAAGAAAATGAGAAAAGACGAATATAGAATGAATAAATGAGTACTAGAGAACAAAATAATCATAGACACAAGAGAAAGAGAAAGAGAGAGGAAAAAAAGAGAAAAACAATCGCATACTGTTGCTTATTGATTAAAAATAGAAAAATGAAAATACAAAATATTGCTTAGACATGTGTTACATAATCATTCTCATATATTTTCTCTTTTTATGTCCTTGTTCTATTTACATGCTAATAACTCCGCTGTCAGAATGTCTATGATGCTATCGGTGATATGGTTTTATAAATAAATTTTTGGTATGATAAATCGTCAGCACATGAGTGCGGACATAGTTAGCGAAAGAGGAAAAAAACAATTCGTTGTTTTTCTCTTTTTTTCTATAAATAAGGCTACTATTTTGGAGGATGGGTACTTTGTTTTCTTACTCTGTCAGTTGTTTGGCGAAACAAATGCATTATTCCTCACGCTTTTGAATAGAATCTTATTAAGAATTCTATTTTCCCTTCATTTCATTTCTGCATCTATCTATCTATCTATCTATCTCTATATATAAATGCACGTATATGTAAAAAAGAAACAAAGAATGTCTGTTCGTTATGCGTTTGAAGAATGTTCGAAGTGGTGTGATCAAACATTCCTCAAATTAAGTCCTGGTTTGCTACAGGTGAATTTTTAAAGAACATTGGACGTCCGCATTGGCCTCTTCTTATCCTTAACTCGAAAAAAAAGATATAATCGAATTGTTTTCGTATTCGCTAAATATACACTCTCAAATTATTCTGAGTGATATCACATATTTTGTGTTAATTCTATGATAAAGAAAAACAACGAATTTTTGCCTGGATCCTTCATCCAAAATTGACGATGTACTTAAAAATCTAATCAGTGGTTCTTGTTGTTCGTGTGAGGACAAAAAGTAAAGTCCGTTGAAAATCATATCTAATAAAATACGAAATTATCAAAGTATGTGCGTGACTTATGTTTACTGATATGATTAGAGAGAAAAAACAACAACAAGAATAAGTGCATTTGCATGAGCTTACAATCAAAATCTATTTGAGATACGGAATTAAATGACGGAACGACTCATATGTAAAAAAAAAAAGTAGGTTGATAGTAAAAAAAAACAACAAAAAGAATAAGAGGCGTTAGAATAGAAAAACGACCTGCTGTTATATATATCCTGACACGAACATACGTATATGCATGTATATAGTGAAGCAAATAAAAACGAAGAAGAAAATGCGAAAAAGAAATAGCAAAAAAAAATAAACGAGAGAATAATCTTGTCGAACTAAAAATAGCTCCTGATGCAGACTATTGTCGTTGATAGAGTATTTTTTCTTCTTGTTTTCGACATGTAGAAATCGTCTATGAAGAACGAACTTGATGAGTATACATTGACATGTAAAAAAGCAGGATGAGATATGATCCAAGTTATATATATATATTCCTCTTCCTCTTCTTCGTCGCTGGTTGTTTTTTTGCTTCGCTCTCGTCCGGGTTTTTCTTGCTACAATGTCTATGAAATTCCTTTATTTGACGACGAGAAACAGAAAAATCGTCGCAATAAAACATCGCGTGACATTTATCAATTCTTATTACTTATGATTATTTGAGATTTTTCTTTTTTTTTTGCTATTTCTGTATTGATATAATTACAATTTCTCTGTTTGTTAAAAAAAATGATCTCGAAAATAAAAATATCAATATAACCATCAGTGCAAGTCATTCTTTGACATATATGTACTTTTAATATTTGCAATTCGATGCTTTGTTTTTAAAAAAATTAATCTATAAATAGCAACCATCAGTATAATTATTTTACTTGAGATAAGATAAAGTAACAAACTGTTCTTCTCTATTTTCAATTCACATGGGGATCTATTAAAAGATACTCATGACAAACGATCGATAGATGAAGGTCTACGAGTGGCCTATCTTGACATAGACGACAATTGTTTTCGGGTTAACCTGATACTATTATGTTACTACTATTTTTTGATCTTATTGTAATCATAGTAATGAATCATACAAATGATCGACTAATCAATATTGATGAATTGAATTAAACTAACGGATTAATTTGAGAAGGTAGAGGTCGTATGAATCTGAACTGAACAGAACAGAAAGAGAGGAAACTTTTAGCGATTGGCGTTTGTCTTCAACAAATTGTTAATCATATTTACGTTTTCTTTTTTTCTTCTTCTTCTTCTCCTTCTCTTCTCTCTTCTCTTCTATAATACCTCCTCCCTCTTACTCGTCGCTGACGGCGATTCGATCGATCAAATTGTGGTCAGACGGATGTCCGTTCATTGTCGATTATTCTCTTTTTTTATATTCGAATTTCAAACTGCATATATACCATCTGTAATATATCATCGATGTAATGGATATCGAGTTGTACTTTTTCGTTTTATACATTTGTCAACTGACTTCCAAGTACTATGAATACGATTGGCGTTTTTTTTATTCACTTTCTCTTCTTTTCTGATCATTGCCATTGATCGTCCTTGAACATTTGTTCTTTGTCCCTCGTTTGTAAATATGTACTAAAGAAAAGAAATACAAGTCCACTAGTCGGTATTCGTTCGTTTATTTGATGTTTGTGTGTACGTACAATACGTACGTATGCACGAGGGGGAGGATGTTCATAGTTTATACCTCATTTATCTTCCGATAAGTATCTCTTTCTTTCTAGTTGACCTTTTTTCCTCTTATTTTATTTCGGTTGTAATCGATAGGTCTTTTTTTACTCTCTCACTCCTCGTTTTTTTTTGCTTTTTAGATATTCATTTTCTCTTGAATTTCTGTTGTGAAAAAAAAGAAAAGAAGTAACAAAATTCCTATCGGCATCGTATCATTTTATTACCAGAACACATCTAATGAATCGATTAACCTTCATGAATTCTTATTGGTATGAACAATCGTTTTTGGAACAAAGAATACGAGTCTACTAGTTCTTGATTGATAGGTGGGACGATTGTTAGTTACTAAACGAAAGAAATACAACGACAGGCGGCAAGCATTAGTAACTCGACATAGAAGTACAATTTAACAAGTAAAACGCAGACAATTGAGATAACAGATAGAAAGAAAAGAACAAATGGCGGACATCCTTATCCAACCAGCTGTACCTTCTCTTTTTACTCATGCCGAATCCGCCTCAAGTCTAATTGTTGATTCAACAAATACGGATTCATCAAATAATTCGACAACACATACATCGACAACGAATCATCAAAACAATACGATTAACAATAATAATAATAATTCGAATAAATACATTGGCCATGTCAGTCGATTACGTAGTGTCTTTACTCAATATGCGTTAACAGTAAATGATTTAAAATCAGGTGAACATCGTTCACGTTATTCAAATCATCATCAGAATGATGGTTTTGCTTCGCCAACACGTGGCATAGCCGATGGTGCTGATGAAAGTTCTTTATCACCTCCGACATCAACATTGCCATTAGTCACAACATCATCATCGACAATAATTGAACGTAGCCGTAGTTTATCGAATCCACGTCTACTTGAAAATAATTCATCAACAATAAGTACAATGCGTAATGGAATGTCATCATTAACAATGACAGATAATCAGCCTTCGTCATCTGGACAAGCACTCATTAATAATCCGACATCGAATGACGATCATACAGTACGTTTTCGTAAAGCTAAAGAAATGTTTCAAATCTTAGAAGAAGAAGCCACACGAACAAGTCTCGTTCCCTCAACGAAACCATCGAAATCAAATGAAACATATCAACCTGACTTCATGCATGACGAACAAAAGATTTTAATTACAAAAGTCAATCCAGAACATATTCCTGATCTTATTATTGATCATCATCAACAACAACAACAAACAATGGAGCATTCGGGTCATCTTCGCGAAATCTCTATACAATATCTTGGTGGTGGTGGTGGTGGTGCATCGGCATCATCTTCACCGACACATTCTGATCGATCGTTTACATCGATTCCAGTTCATCGAACACCTCCACAGCCACCACCAGCTCCTTTGATCTCGGATGAGGAAGTTCCTTATGCGATGATTAATCGAAAACATGTCAGTAATGACCAACAACAACAACAACAACATTATGATTTTCCTGCTGATGCCATTGAACAAATGAAAAAGCAGCAACGTGATGATCAGGAATTGACTCATCATGTTTCGAAACCGACGAACGAAGAAATAGCGGATCGAATTGTTGCATCGATTTTACCAACGAATATTTTAAAACGTATGGATCATCTCAATACAGTTTTTATTAAACCAGCAAATATCGATCGTTCAACACCGAAATTATCATTTCAAGAAAACGAAATCGAAAAACCGAATTCAACAGATGATGATAATCATCATCAACAGCAGGTCGAATCAGAAACTAGCGAAAAAATCATCGAAGATGAACCGAAATGGATTGAAAATCCAATGGCAAATGGTAAATGATCTCTTGTTTTTTTTTGTTTCAGAAGAAAGAATTCGGAATAATATTTATTTCAGATCTTCAACAAGAAACAAGTCGATCATCATCGCCAATTTTCTACGAAAAACCAGGTCTACCCGACGTAAAATATGACGAACAAGATGATCTAACATTATCACCCAATGGAACAAGACGAGTTAAATTTAGTAATGCACCCATACGAGTAAATAAATCGATAAACTGTTGTTTTTTTTTCGAATAATAAAATATGTCGTGTTAAGGTTTATCCAACATATTCACCAAGTGAATATAATCGAAGAAATGACGATATCGATCCGTTTTCTGCATCAGCTGAATATGAATTAGAAAAACGTATTGAAAAAATGCATGTTTTTACTGTTGAAATCGAAAAAGGTCCCGACGGTCTCGGCATTAGGTATTTCATCTTGATTTTATGATGATCATCAAGTTCAAATCATTGATTTTCCTAGTGTCCTGGGTATGGGCGTCGGTGCTGATAGCGGTTTAGAGAAACTTGGTATTTTCGTTAAATCTCTCAATCCTCAAGGTGTAATCGCTCAGGATGGACGGTATGTTATCATTGACATTTGTCGATTATTTGAAAAAGAATTTCTAGAATTCAAATTGGCGATCAAATCATCGAAGTTGACGGTCAATCACTTGTCGGTGTTACGCATACGTACGCAACAAATATTCTCAAGGCAACATCAGGTTTAGTCAAGTATGTTGAATTTACTTTTCAGTTGATAGTACAACTCGTTTCGCTCGATTAGATTCGTCATTGGCCGAGAAAAAGATGTCGAAAGTTCAGAGATCCTTCGGCTTATTCAACAATCCGTACAGATGGATCAAGAACGTAACGAAATGGCTCGTGCCTTGCAACATCATCACGATGCATTCAACCAACGGCATATTCACGATCATGATGATGGTTTCGAAAATTTAGAATTAAATGAACCACCGAAATATGACGAAGGAATCATTCCAATCAACAATCATCATCAAGATCTAGCGAAAACTCATGAAAAGAACTACGAAGTAGGACAACGAGGGGGAGATTATCGGTTTGTTGATTACGGGATTTGATTGTTTAGCAAATTTGGTCGATGAATGAAAATAAACAAGTGAAAGATGAATCAGTGAATGCGTACGAATTTGAAATGCTTAAACAACGTTACGAAACGCTCGAAAAAACTCTAACGAATGCAGAAAAAGAAAAGGATTATTTTCAAGTAAAGAAAATCGGATTCTTTCTGATTGATTTATCAAAATATTTTTCATTTTTGCAGAAAATGTACGAACAAACCAAACAAGAGTTTGAACATATCGAAGAAAAATATCTGAAAGCCAAAAAAATGATTAAAGAACTACAAGATCGGTTTGTTGGATAGATTATGACTTTTTAATTGACACACGATTGTTCTTTGAATTTTCTAGAGAAAATGATTTACGTGAACAACAAATTCAACAAACGGAAAAAAATGACCAACAACACAAACGAATCTTTGAACTAACGAAAAAAGTCTGTCGAACAAAAGTTCCTTTTCAAATCGAATTCATCATCTTCGTCTTTTCCAGATCGATGAACTCGAAAAAACAATTGCAAATTCATCGAAAATATCCAACAACAACGAACACGAGTCAATACGTCCACCGGATATTCCTGAACGTATTCCAATGCGATCGCGTACTAGTTCCGGTCAACATTTATTATCTCCTGAACGTCCGCCAAGTCGAAATACGCCTGTCACATCGTCCGTACGATTGCCATCGGCAGCAATCGAGAAAATTTCGAATGCTAAACCAGCAAATCAATCCGATTTCGAAGTCGATCGAAGTCCTTTATTAAACCATAGTATTCAAATGGATAAAAGTCAGATTGCAAAAACACGACAACGACAGTTACCAACGAAACGTTCGTCGAATACGTTGATTGATGAGGGAACTAATCAGCAAACTGAAGAAATCGATAATCAAACTTCAAGTAGAACTACGAAAAGACAAAAAAAATGAATAATAATCAAAGATTTTGGCTTGTTTTTAGAACCAGCAGCTAACAGTAATAATAATAATGTGGTTACCGAGGAGGTAAAATAAGAAACAAACAAAGAAAGAAAAAACGGAAAATAATATTTCTTATTTTGTAGTTCATTGAAGTAAAAGATTGGACGTCAGATCAATGCATACAATGGTTAACAGCTTATGAAATGACATCATTTATTCCGATGTTTCTCAATCGAAATATCGATGGAGAAAAACTTCTTTTACTCGATAGTGCAAAAATGAAAGTATGTGTTTCTATTTCGAAACGCATTCGACACATGAGTTTCTATTCTTCTAGGCTATGGGAATAAAATCTAGTAAAGATCGCGATCATTTAAAAGCGAAATTGAAAGAATTAAAACACGCTGAACTTGATCGTATACGTGAACGACTTCTTGCCCAACAGCCGCTTCCACCCTCGACGTTTCAACATGCGATTCATAGTGGAAATCGTTTACGTTCATCAAGTATGACGAAATTGAAAGAACGAAGATTATTCGGAGGAAGTGGAGGAAAATAAGACAAACAAATAAGTCAATCGAATGATAATCTTCGAGACAAGGCATTTCTTTTTTTCTGTTTTCTCCGTCCTGATTATTTTTTCTTACTTCTATGAACAGTAAATTATTCTCAATTGAATGCTGCTGGTCAGCATCGATTACGTTCCTCATCAAATCACAAAACAAACACAACAGATTGTATACATATGTAATATGATAATTAGATGCTTGTCTTTTCTTTTCTTTGTTTGTGAATTTCGACTTTTTCTATGTTTGATTTTGTGATGAAAATTGTTTTCGAAAAATCTACAATGAATATACATATATGTGTGCTAATTTTTCTTTTGTACAGCGTTGCCTTCTTTTGTTTCGATTTACTTATTCGAACATTAATCGAATTTCGAATTTTTTTTGTTTTCTTTTTCATTACTATTATTATTATTATTATTATTAATTGCTACTTATTACTATTGATTGATACTACTCGTACTGTTCATGTGTTTTTTTTGCTGTTATTAGATGTGTGCTTAAATTTTTTTTGTTTGATATTCGAAAAAAACAAAACAGAAATTATGAAAGAAAAATGTACAATGAAAATCCTTCTTCAAAAGTCTCTGAATGCTAATTTGAAATTGTTTAACGTGGTGGAAAAACATTTTGATCGAATTGACCAACGTAATTTCCCGGCGGATAGTACATAGCAACAGCGAAATTCATTGAAGTTCCTTTGGCTTGTGCAAAACCAACTTCTTGTGAACCTTTCCAAATAACTTGAGTAAAATGACCAGTACCCGGTTGATAAGATCGACTGCGATAATCGTATTTTTTGTATTCGTTATACCATGATTCAGTCATTTCTTTGCCTAGAAAAAAAAACAACAGTCGAATCGAATGAATGTCGAATGAGACACACCGGTCATTGGCCATGATTGACAACGAAGATTTTCGCCAACGTTGGTATTTCGATATTTAGTTTTACTATGTACAAGTGTTCCTGTTGCTGCTAAATGATTTGCTATAAACGAGAAAAAAAACAACAACTTATGAACTGAAGAGTTTTCTATTTACCCCATTGTTGAGCTAATTTACAGAGTTCGTTGTTTAATGTTAAAGGTGCGACACCATGTCGTTTTCGTAGATCATTATGAACTTGTAGTGATTCTCGAAAAAATGCATTGTTATCTTGTTCAACAGCTGCATGTTTCGAAGTATCACTTGCTGCTGCTGTTGTTGTTGTTGTCGTCGTCGGTGTTGGTTTCGATGATTGACTTCGTCGTTTAATTTGCGGAAAACTCGATGGATTTGATAATGGACGAAATCCAAATCGATCTAAATCTGGTACATTACTACGACTTGCACGTAAATCTCGCATGAACTACAAGTTAAACGAATGCATAGATATGTTTACTTTCGATACGTCTGTTATTAAACATCAAACTTACCTTGACCGCGTCATCATCATGCATTTCAATTGTTTCTGTATGTGTTTGTCCGTCGGATCCTGTTACTGTTCTTGTTACTTTATAATGAGCACGAGCATTTCTCGTGTTAGTTGCTGGCGGTTTACTAGCACCACTCATTGTTAGATAATCAAATGGTTAGGACGCGTATTCTTTCTTTTGTAATAACGTCAAGGCGACGTGTGACAGCTGCGAATAAAAGACGAATATCGTTCTATCCTTTTGTTATGTATATAAACTAGTGACTGAGTCAAATGATTATTTACAACACGATGAAAATTTTTTTTTGAAAGATTATAATATCTTGATAAGAATACATCGACTATGTCATGTAAACATAAATAGATATTTAGTCATTATTCTCGAAAAGAAAGAACAAAAAAAAACGAAATAATGAAAAAGCGCAGAGTGAATAAAAGTGATCAGTCATATTGATAAAGTATTCGGCTGTTGTGTCTAATCAATCTACTAACGATCAATCATATTATACAGAATTTATCTTATCGATTTCTCGTTGACGACACTCAACGATCGTTTTGTGTATGAATATCAGCACATATTTGATCATATTACGACATTAGGATTGATATATATTCTCGCGTTGTATTTGTTCGTGCTTAACTGCAATCATTTTTTGTTTTATTTTATACATATAATAACAAAAGAAAACACATACATAAGTTAAAGAATTTCCTTTTTCTCAATTTGTTTTTCTAGATGAATAAAAAGCAAAACAAAACACAACAAATACATCAGCTTCATTGTCAAGAACAACTCGAACATCATTTACAATTGTTTCAGCATTTTTCTTCGACATTATCGATGTACAAATGAAATCTGGCAATGCTGGCTCTTCTTTTTTAACTGAAACTTTTGAAATGATTTTTGCAGCAGTTATAAGCGCTCCTTCAAGTGCAGACGTTGCTGGTGGATTTTCTTTGCGATCTAACGAAATGCAAGAATAAAATTTGATTTCGTTGTGATCGTTTGTCAAATAATGAATCAGTTAAGAATAAGCTTTTCATCCAAGAATGATGATCAACAGATAAAGTAAAATATAAATATAAATAAAGCATAAAGAATTAATGTTGAATTCGACGAATGTAAGCTATCAATTCATCTTTGCTTTGTTCAGTATTACGAATTGGATTAAATCGAGCAAAAATTTCATTCATATGAGCTGTTCAGATGAAGTAGATGATTGATTTTTAATTATCGACCACATATTTTTGTTAAAGTTGTATATCAAAAATAAATACGGCTCGATAATTCGATAACCACCTCAGGGCGATCAATACGATCATATAAATTAAATATCAATTATTTAAATTTCATATCCGATCGTCTACGTACGGTCCAATAGGACCGTAATACGGTGCATACCAAACGGGCCATTTACGATAAATTACGACTGTTTACGGTCGTGCTAATTTGACTGAATTTGTAGTTGTCCAATAAGAAGCTGGTGGAGTCTAAATAGCTTTCAACGATTAGTTTTGTATTTCAAATAAAAAAAACAAAATCTTTACTAAATTCCAATTGCATACTTTCAGATACTTATCATGTAAAAATTTGTCAATATCAACTAAATAATCTCTCATATGATCTAGTTAACTAATTCAATCATTTAACTCACTCGTATTCACATTAGAGTTTTCCATCATGCAAATAAACAATTTGAACTATCTATGAATAACAAAATTTTCAGAATGAATAGAAAAGCAATTGAAATTTGTAAAAAAAAAATCGGTTAAAATGCTTGGAAGCATCAAACAAACAAAAGAATAAGACTACATGTATATATTAACCATATCCATTGTGTTCATCATCGTATAGAGAAAGAGAAAAGGATGAATGGTTAGATCGTATACTCCAATTTATGAAAGCTCTATAAACCCTTCGTCGGTGTTGAGGGGTCCATGTGGATCCACAGCTGTAATTTTTCCCTATTAGAGCTATTCATTGTTTCTAATAATATTGTACATCTATTGAAGACTAGAGATTACACAAAAGGACTGATCCCAGACAGCAAATGTTAATGTAGCAATACATGAAAAATTGCAAAATGGATCCACTTGGACCCCTCAACACCGACGAAGGGTAAAGTGATAAGTAGCGCTCATCCGAAGGATTCACAGACCCTTTTCTGAAAGAAATCTAATTTACTGAGCACTCAAAACACTTTCATCCTCATCCCAAGAAAAAGAAAATGTTGCTAACGATGAATTTTCCAAAATTATATACATATTATATGTGCGTTGTTAGATGACTAACGGATTAGATAAAAAGTCGACTCGAAAATCCTAGATATTAATGAAACTAGAGGCGAAACTCAACGCATAAGGATTAAAATGTATTCTGATTAAGAAAAAAATTCAAACTTGGTAATAATACAATGGACTTCAAGAGTTCAATCAACCGTTCAGTTTAAGTTTACACAAACTGTTGAACTTGAACTGTCGTATGCATACACTTATTTCACTTTCAAATAAATAAAAAACCTCAAATTTTCAAAGTTTAATTATTGGATTATTTAGAAATAATTGATTTGTTAAAGTGAAATTATCCTTTGTATTTATTCTGAAGAGTCAATCATTTGTTTGATTAAATAAACTCCAAAGAGTACAGTTGAATGAAGAATTCATTTGTCCTGAATAAATAGTCCCATTTATATTTTGAATTGAAGAACAATTTCGAAAACGAAGAGAAGAAAGCGTAACATGAATAGTTAGATTCGTAATCTATGTTTTGGTTCAAACGAGTACGATCCGCAAATTGCATTTCAAATATTTTCCTTTGAAGCCCGAGTGTATAACACTGTATTTTCTGCTACGAGAAAATTGGCCAATGCACTAATGTTGCATCTCTATGGATAGTTCACAAATCGATTGTTTATTTCAAAAGAAAATAGCTAACTATCTTGTTTACACGAAAATGCACATTTAAATAGTAAGGAGAGAGAATGAGAAGAAAAGAAAACGAACGAATGTCGTTGCCGGTAATAATGAAACGATATACGAAAGTGATGTCGTCCTTTACTCAGTAATTTCTAAAACAATCTCATAATTTGTATAATAATGAGACCGCTGCCCATAGCCATAGTAATCATCTGAAGCAAGTCGGTCAGTGTAACCAATGAACTCATTACCTTTAGGTGAAATTTCCAATGTAGTTTTAACTAACGTAGAAGCATTTGGATTGCATAAATGTGATAAAAAGTCCAACAATTTCTTTTGATCAACATTATCTGATTCCTTAAAAAACTGATCAACCAAACGATTATAACCATTTTGAGCTTCCCTAGAGAATTTAACTGTTATTATTTCAAACTTGGTTATTTTTTCCGGTTTTTCGTCAACATGAGATGATTTACTAGTTTCACAAGAAGAAGTGTAAGTTGACCAAGGTTTATCGTTACGTGTACCGAAGAAGAAATCACCAATCATACGTGATAGCCATGATCGCTTTTCATATGCTGTAAATATAACAGTTAGGGAATCTTGATCCACTTTCATTTGCATTACGATAGAATTATCTCCACATTCAGCTAAGTACTTAAATATCGTAGATAGGACTGTTAAATAAGTACTCATTATATCAATTCCTTTAATAATTAATTTGAAATTGGTGCTACAGGTCTGTTGTAAACGAGGCTGATTATTCTATTCAACTTGGAATAACAGACGTAAATGTGAATAAAGTCTGAAATAGCTTAAAAGAAAAGAACATAAGAATGCGAAGATGAAGTTATGATAACTAATGAGAATGCATTAGTTGATGTTACCAGTGGCGCAATCAAGGGGGAGGCAAATGGGCAATTGCCCATTTCATTTAGAA
>ERZ778024.2062-NODE-2062-length-19537-cov-5.893491_pt1 | contig 19537 bp, 21 predicted proteins | sample MGYA00375754_ERZ778024 | MGnify/ENA primary metagenome ERZ778024 (study PRJEB29350, sample SAMN05389827) | bioreactor metagenome | isolation source: Thiocyanate bioreactor | place: South Africa: University of Cape Town | collected 2014-02-18 ...
AAAAAAAAAAAAAAAAAAAAAAAAAAAAAAAAAAAAAAAAAAAAATAAAAAATAATAAAAATAAAAAATTTTCTTTTTTTTTTTTTTTTTTGAGTGAGATAGGATTATAAACCAATCGGGTCTTTGTTTCAATGGTTGTCACCCTATGGTTCGAATGGTTTTTTTTTCCTTTTTTTCCTTTTTATTTTTTGATTTGTTTTATGATTCTGAAACAACAAAGCAACTGCAATAACCCTCTTGTGATTCTTCTTCACTCGAACAGCTATTGATTATCAATGACTTCATTATTGATTAGATAATTTGGGAATAGTAATTGACTAAGAGACATGGATGACTAAGAAGGAGAGAAGAGAAACTCTGTTTTTGCTTTGGCTGAGGAGGATTCCCACGGATTTAATTGCTCAGTACCATCGTGGGAGATTGTTAACATCAAAAAGAAAAAGAAAAAGAAAAAGAAAGAAGAGTAATTGAAAATACAATCTATTTTGTTGAAAATTGAAGGAGAATGAAACACAAAATCATAAAAAAAGGTTTGTCTTTGACTTAACTGAATCCTATTTTGAAAAAATGATTAGTGTTTAGGGAAAAAAAAAGAAAAGAAAAAAAGAAAAGAAAAAAAGAAAAGAAAAAAAAAAAAGAAGAAAAAAGAAAAAAGAAAAGAAACCTTGTCGTTGTCTATGAATTCGTTCTTGCTCAGCTAAAGAATTTTGACTCAATTTTGAGACTTCTTGGATTTTAGATTGAAGTTTTGCTCCATTTTGATCAATCCATTGTAATGAAATTAGATGTGCATTTAAGATTTGATGAATTTGATTGACCTTTTTTTTTTCAAAACGATTTGAAAAAAAAGAAAGAAAAGAAAAGAAAAAGAAAAAAAAAAAAAAATCTGTAATAATAAAGGAACTTACAGGGTCATCTTGATAACCTGATTGAGAACCTTGATTAACTTGGGATACCATTTCTTCAAGACTCCTTGACATGATATCAAGTTGAGAGTTCAAATTTTCGGTTAATGAATAACTAATAGAATCCAATAAGTTTTTTTTTTTTCAAAAGGAAGAACATGGAAAGACATTCAAAAAAAAAAAAAAAAAAATTACTATTTTTCACGTTCTTCATCAGCTGGAAGCATTTGAGAATTAGATTGATACAGTTGCTCTACCTCACGCTCAAGAATTTCTATTGTTTGAGTTAATTCTGATTGTTGTTCTTCTATATACATTAATTCATCATCGATTCCTTTTTGAGATCTTTCAATTGATAAAACTTCGTTCGTTATTTTTTCAATCTTTTTTTGAAATATTTTGTAATTAGCTCTGAAAAGAGAAAGAGAAAGAGAAACAAATAAAGAAAAAAAAAAAAAAATAGCTCACCTCTTCTCCTTGGGTAATTAAAAGACGATCCCACTCATAAATATCAACAGCTTGATTTTTAAATGTATTTATCAATGTATTTAAATTATTACTCCATCCATCAAATACTTGCTCAACTTTTTTATTTTTTGGAATCAAATATTGATTTTCAACTGGTTTACTTGTTGTAGAACTAGTTGAGGCATCATTTCCTGTTTTTGTTGTTGTTGTAGTTGATTGTGCTCCTAAACCTGTTGTACTTGTTGTACTTGCCGTGTTTGTTGTGCTTGTCCCAGTTTCAGTTCCTGGTTTAGTTGTATTTGTTGTACCAAAAGATATATTTGTTGTAGTGGTGGGTTTTGAACTTGTTGTTGAGGTAAGATCAGTCAATGTAAGTGGGGTGCTATTCAATATTTGTTTTGATTAAGAAAAGAATGTAAGAGAATAAATAAGTAAATAAATAAAAAAGAACTTTTCACTTGTTGTTGGTTTCTCATCTTTTTTCTCTGTGGCTTGTAATTTAGGTAATTTTTTTTTTTTTGAAAAAAAAAAAAAAAAAAATTTAAAAAAAAAAAAAAAAAAAAAAAAAAAAAAATACCTGTTCCAATTCCAGCCAAATTAAATCCTGTTGTAGAAGATGATTGGGGTTGTGCTCCAAAACTAAAACCAGTTGATGTTGTTGAAGTTGTTGAAGTTGTTGAAGGTTGTGTTTGAGCTGTGGGTTGTGTTGTTGATGTTGGTTGAGTACCAAAATTCAAGCCTGAGGTTGTACCCCCAGTTGTTGTTGATGTTGTCGTTGTTGCTGCTGGTTGTCCAAAACTAAAACCTGTTGTTGTAGAAGGTTGATTATTTGCACCTCCTGTTGATGTAGTTGTAGTAGAAGGTTGTTGAGTTGTTGATGATGTTGTCGTTGTTGCTGCTGGTTGTCCAAAACTAAAACCTGTTGTATTTGTACCTCCTGTTGTTGAAGTTGCTGATGCAGTTGATGTAGTTGGTTGTTGAGTTGAACTTTGTGTTCCAAAACTAAAACCTGTTGATGTAGTTGTTGATGAAGGTTGATTAGTTGTTGAAGTTGATGTAGTTGTTGTAGAAGGTTGTGTTGTTCCAAAACTAGTTGTTGTTGATGATGGTTGTCCGAAACTAAAACCTGTTGATGAAGTTGTAGAAGGTTGGTTATTTGTTGTTGTAGAAGAGGATGATTGTTGGCCCTGTGCTCCAAAACCAAGACCTGTTGTTTGAGTTGAAGTATTTGTTGATGGCTGTGTTCCAAAATTAAAACTTGTTGATGTTGAATTAGCTGTTGTAGAAGAGGGTTGTGTTGTTCCAAAACTAGTTGTTGATGGTGTTGTGGAAGAAGAGGGAGGGTTTAACCCTCCAAAACTAAAAGAAGTTGAAGGTTGTTGTTGTGTTGTTGAAAGTGTAGTTGTTGAAGGTTGTGTTTGAGCTGTGGGTTGTGTTGTTGATGATGGTTGTCCAAAACTAAACCCTGTTGATTGTTGATTTCCTGGTGTTGATGTAGGTAAAGACGAAGAGGGTTTCGTTGTTCCAAAACCAAAACCTGTTGTATTTGCACCTCCTGTGGTTAAAGCTGTTGGTTGTCCAAAACCAAAACCTGTTGATGGAGTTGTTGTTGAATTTTGTCCTCCAAGGTTAAAACCTGTTGATGGGGTTGTAGTTGATGATTGTGTTCCAAAACCAAATCCTGTTGATGGAGTCGAAGGTAGATTTGTAGAGGTCGCATTTTGTGTTGGAGTCTGAACACTTCCAAAAGCTGTGGTTGGATTTGTTGATGTGGATTGATTCTGTCCAAAACTAAAAGAGGATGGTTGTTGACCTTGTGTTCCAAAACTAAGACTTGTTGTTTGAGTTGAAGTAGATGGTTGTTGTGCTATTGTTGATGACGGTTGTCCAAAACTAAAACCTGTTGATGTTGAAGGTTGTCCAAAACCAAAAGAGGATGGTTGTTGGCCTAAACCTGGTTGTTGAGCAGGTTGTTGTGCACCAAGGCCCATATTAGTACCAAAGTTGAAACCTAATTGAATTTTTTTAAAAATTAGATCAAATGAAGAATAAATTTAAAATAATAAAGGATAAAATCTTCAATTAGAATCTCAATTCAATCACAATTCCTTCAAAGAGATCTCTTTTAACATTCATCTTTTAAAAGAAAAAAATAACTGTCCTTTCAAAAAAAAAAAAAAAAAAATTCTTTCTCTTTGCAATTTGCTTTCAGAGAAAAGGAAAAAAAAATAAGCCCACATTCATTGCATAATTAATTTTTTCTTAAAAGAAAATAGATGAATGAATGAGATCTAATAATTGAGCTTTGAAGGTTTGTGTATTGGGATGAAGAGGAATAGAGGATTGAAGTAAGAAGAAGAAGAAGAAAGCTTAGCCATTACCACCACTCATTGATTTTCGATAACTTTGAGAAAAATAAAAAAATAAAAAAACATGGCGAATCGAGATTATCCAAAGAAGAGGTTCAGCAACCAAGAGGATTATAAAAGACATATTCTTAAAAGTAATTTTTTTTGAGATTTTCTGTTTTCATTTTTTAAATGTTTAGATATAGATCAAGTTATGTTATTCTTTGAAAAATCTTGATCTTTTATTTTTGTTTGTTTCCTTTTTTTTTTTTTTTGAGTCCAAAAATTTGGACTTTGGAGTTGAGTAGTTGAACACCAATATATTTTGGTGTCAAAAAAACTGAGTAACTTTTTAATGAAGATAGGATGATTGTTATGAGATTACTGTACTAGGAAAATTTGGAAGTCTTTTGTTTAGCATCTTTGTGTTGAATTGGAAATGAAAAACCTTTTTTTTAAAAAAAACACATGGCCTTCAAAAACAACAACTTTCAGATTGACAATTCACCATACAATTCTTATAAAATTGCAACTAAAACATTGAAACAATTCTAATTTTCAATTTGTTTTTTTTCCTGAAAACTAATTCATTTTTTTTTAAAAAATAATAGAGAAACAAGAAAAGAAAGTTGATATTTTAAAGACAAAAAGAAGATTTTATAGAACTTTAAATCAATTAGAAAGAGAGAAACAAGATGCTTTAGAGAGTTATGCACAAGAAAAAAAGTCCCTTAATATTCAAAAGGAACATAATGAAGAACGAAATGAAAAATCTGATGAAGAAATAGAAGAGAGAGAGGAAAGAGAAGAAAAAAGGTAATGATTCTTTTTTTTCTTTTTTCTTTTGATAACTTGGATTGAATTTGAATATTACTAGACCACATCAAAAACCTGATCGCTTTAAACGTGAAAAACAAATTTTTCAAAAAACTAAAGAAGAAGTTCAAAAGAAAAGAGAGGTACATAGCATACTATCTCATTTGAAATATAAATATAAAAATTCTTAAATATTATTAAAATATTAAGGAAACTCAAAGAAGAATTGAAGAATACAATAAAAAAAGAGAAAGATCAATTAATCATAGAAAGAAGATAACATCAAAAATGACTTCAAAAAATAAGAATGGACAATTAAAATTATCATCTCAAGTTGGTGTGCTTTTAGATAAAATCAAAAATCAGAAATCTTAAGCTTAAGCTCTCCTCTAAAACAATTTTGAAACCAATCTATTGTTTATAATAATAAAAAAGGAATCTACAATCATCAATTAATTGTGAAGTTTAATTGCTTTTTTTGTTTTTGGATTTTGTTTTCTTCATTTTTTGAATGATCTAAAGAAGGTTTACAAAAAATTTGCTTGGTTTGAATCTCACACAAAGTTTTGAAATCACGACAAATGTTTGAGGATCAAATATATATTGATTCAAAAAGAATTGAAAACAGAATCTATTAGAATCAGATTGGTTCAAAACAATTTTAATTTCATGTCCTTTTGAGTCAAAGTTTGGGTTCTTTGAAAGACCCTTATTTGTTCATCCATCAAAATCGCTGAACGAATCCAAAAGCTTTTCACAAAACAAAAGAAGGAAGAAAACAAAAATAACTTTGGTGTGGTTCCCTGCATTTTTTCAAGTAACTTTCTCTTTACTCTTTATTCATATTGTTTTTGAAAACTTTCTTTTAAAAATCATTATTTTGTCTTTTCCAATAAAACAATAATTAAGAAAGTTCTAACAATTAACTCAAAAAGTTTTCTCTTTTGATTTTCTTTTTGATACAAAAATCTAAAAAAAAAGATTTCGAAATCGATTTGGCCTGCAACAAATCATTAAATCATTATTCGATTTTGAAAAAAAAAAGATTTATGCATCAATAATATTATATCGCATAATTATTATTTTTAAAAAGATGCATAAAGATTAAAAAATTAATTGTTTATGCGTTTGTGATGATTAAAAATTAAACATTTCGATTTCGATTTCATTCGATTTCATCAATCTTTGACTTTTGTTTTTGTTAATTCGTAAGTATTAGATCGCTTTTTGTTAGAGTTCGTTCTCATTAATAAAATGATAAATTGATAGAAAAACTTTTAAAAAAGCAGGACAATACTTTTAAAAAAATTGTTAATTTGTTAATTAATTCATTATGCAAACAATAAGCAACTAAAATACAATAAAAATAAAATAGATAAATAGAATAGAATTGAAACAACAATAACAACAACGATGTCTTGTGGAAAATGTCACCGTCCTCTTACTGGAGTATGATTCATTTCATTATTTTTTTTTTTTTTACTATTGATTTCTTGATTTAGTTCTTAACATTAATCTCAATCAAATATATAGAAGAATGTGATAGATTTATCAGATCAAAGTCTTCATGATGAATGTTTTTGCTGTGTTCGATGTGGGAGAGGATTTCCTGAACTTAAATTTGTGAGAGAAGGAGGAGAGTTTTATCATTTAATTGTATGCTTTATGAATTTTTCTTTTATTTTAGATTAATAAATATCTAATTCTTTTTTTATTTTAAAAAAGTGTCTTGAAGAAATGGAAAGTCAACCTTCAACACCTACTTATAAATCAACTTCTACACCCTCTTATCAACCAACTTCAACATCTTATGAATCAAATAATCAATATTCAAATCAACCTTCAAATCAAACTTCAAATCATTATAGTTCAACTTCACATAACCAACCATCAAATTACACTTCACATTATTCATCTTCTTCTCCAAAAACTCAAACTTATTCACCATCACCAACAACCACAACAAGACCTTCCATCCACAATGAACCTAGACCATCATCATCTTATTATCAAACATATCAAACTCCTAGCAATGCTCAAAATTTTCTTCACACAACATCTAATTCAGCTGAGTAATAACTTTTTTCTTTTTCTTTTTTTTTTCTTTTTTCTCTACTTGTCTTTTTTTTTTCTTGAAAGAGGAAGCTATTTAAAATTATTAATTAATAAATTAAACCAGTGATGAAGTTCCTGCATGGAGTGGTCAACAATGCTTTTTATGTGAAGGAAGAATTACTTCAGATGTATGATTTATTTAATTAATTTTGATTTTATTTAGAGAATTGATTTATAATTTGACCAATTTTATTTAGGGAAGTATTTTCCCTAATGGAAAATTTTTACATAAAAAATGTCTCAAATGTCGTGAATGTGATCAACTAATTAATGCATCTGAAAAGAATGCTTACGAATTTAGAGGGGGAGCATATTATCATATTCCAGATGTTCTTTTTTTTTTTCCTGATCATCTAAAACTTATCGTTCAATAACTGACTTATTTTTTTTTTAGTGTTTAAACCGCACAAAATATGAAAATTGTACTAAATGTCAGCAACCTCTAAAAACTGGATCTATTACAGTAAAAGGAGCAAAATATCATGAAGAGGTTTTTTCTTATCATATTTTTATCTTCTTTTTTTTTTTTTTTTTCCTAATAAAAATCATTATTTAGTGTATTGGATGTGTTCAATGTGGACAAAATATGGCAGGAAAAGATTTTACTTGGAAAGATCAACGTATAATTTTTTTTCTTATTTTTCAAATAAAAAAATTAATAATTAATAATTAATAATCCAAAAGAAATTTGCTGTAAAAATTGTTGTCCAACAAAGGCTATGGTATGCCTTTCCATTATTGTTTACTTTTCTTTGAAATTTTTTTTTACTGAAATTTTTGATTTAAAACAATAGGCTGAGGCTGCATTTCAACATTCAGCTGATAGTAAAAAATGTCCAAAATGTCAAAAGGCTGTCTATCCAAATGAACAAGTTTGAATTTTTTTTTTCTTTTTTAGTTTCTATAAATGATAGTAATAATAACAACAAATAATTAGGCATTTGGACCAAACGGATCTTATTGGCATCCTAAATGTCTTGTTTGTAATCAATGTGCTGCCAAGCTAAGCTCCAATGCAAAACTTTTGGATGGCTTATTATTTTGCACTTTACATGCAAAACCAAAATTAAATGTAGCCTAATTTTTTTAGTGATGATTTCAAATTGAATTAAAATTTTATTGTTATGATATCAAGTTTGGAGAATCGAATGAAACTGAGTTGTGAATTGGAAAAACAAGAATAAAAATTTAAAAGCTATTAAGATTTTATAATTTCTATTTATAATCAGACATTCCATCTGTGCAAGCACAAACAAGATTTCTGTCTCCATATGAATCATCTATTCTGGAAATTGAGGGCCAAAATTTATAATTGAGTAAAGATGGGACTGGGAAAGCAGCTTGTTCACGAGAGTAAGGGTATTTCCATTCATTTGAAGAGATTACAGAAGTTGGATGAGGAGCATTGGTTAAGAGATTGTTATCTTTAGGATACTTTCCATCTTCAACATCTTGAATTTCTTTACGAATTGAAATCATCTATAATTTATTTTATTAGTATTGGAAGGAAAAAAAACAAAAATTATCAAAAAGTCAATGAAAATTTACAGCATCACAAAATCTATCAAGTTCAGTTTTTGGTTCAGATTCAGTTGGTTCAATCATCAAAGTATTTGGAACTGGCCATGACATAGTTGGGGAATGGAATCCATAATCCTATAGTGAAAAAAAAAAAAAAAAAAAAAAAAAAAAAAAAATGAAATGAGGAATTGATGAGAAAAAGAAAAGAAAAAGAAAAAGAAAAAATTACTTGTAATCTTTTAGCGACATCAATTGCTTCAATTCCAGATGATTTGAAAGGACTTAAATCAATAATAAATTCATGAGCACACATACCTAATAAAAGAATTAGTATCAAATTTCGAGATTACATTTTGCTAATTTGAAAAAAAATAAAATAAAAACAATGAAAGAGATCAAACCATTTTTATCTGTATATAAAATCTTATAATGATCTTTAAGTTTTGATCTCATATAATTTGCATTTAATAAAGCGACTTGAGTTGCGAGTTTCAAATCTTTTCCCATCATTTTAATGTAAGCCCAAGGAATAGTTAAAATTAAACTTGAAGACCATGGAGCGGAAGCAACTGGATCAATTGAAGCTTCACGTCCAATTGGGACGACTGGATGTCCGGGAAGGAATTTAGTTAAGTGAGATTTTCTATTTAATTTGAATTTAGTTTGGAAAAAGAAAAAGAAATAAAAAGAAAAAGAAATAAAATTAATACACTCCAATTGGTCCCATTCCAGGTCCTCCTCCTCCGTGTGGAATACAGAAAGTTTTATGTAAGTTAAGATGGCAAACATCAGCACCATAGTCTCCTGGTCTACAAAGTCCAACTTGAGCATTCATGTTGGCTCCATCCAAATAAACCTTTTATTTCATTATATTGTTATTTATTTATTTTTGAACTAAATTTGAAAATAAAAATTAGGAAGTCAAAATAAAATCATACTTGTCCTCCAGCATTATGAACAATTTCACAAATTTCTTTAATACCTGTATCAAAAATTCCAAAAGTTGATGGATATGTAACCATAATACATGCAAGATTAGCTTTATGTTTTTCTGCTTTTGCTTTAAGATCATCATAATCAATATTTCCTTTAGCATCACACTGTAATATTGATTATTTATTGATTTATTTATTGATCTTTAAAGCAGAAAGAGAAAATAATAGAAAAAGAAAAAAGAACCTTAATTGGAACAACTTCTAAGCCACACATACTTGCAGAAGCTGGGTTAGTTCCATGAGCTGAAACTGGAATAAGACAGATGTTACGATGCTATGCAATAATTTATTTTAATTTTTATGTATTGCATGGGAAAAAAAAAAATTATAAAATTGAACTCCTTGTCCAGTGGAATCTAAATAAGCTTTAATAACTCTAAGTCCAGTATATTCTCCATTAGCACCACTGTTGGGTTGAAGAGAGATTGCATCGAAACCAGTGAGTTCACAAAGATCTCCTTCAAGTTGCTAGAAAGAAAAAAAGAAATTCAGAGAAAGGAAAAAAAAAAAGAAAGAAAGGGAAAAAGAAAGAAAATACTTGGAAAAGAGTTTGGTATCCTTTTGATTGATTTAAAGGAACGAAGGGGTGAACATTGGCAAACTCTGGCCAAGTAATTGGGATCATTTCAGTTGTTGCATTTAACTATTAATTGAGAAAAGAAAAGTTTGTTAGGTTTATTTTTTAAAAAAAAAGAGGACTAGGGATGAAGAATAAGAAAAATAGAAAACAAACTTTCATGGTACAAGATCCTAAGGGAATCATTGATTGTGCAAGAGAAAGATCTTTATTTTGAAGTTTACTTAAGTAACGAAGCTATTAATGGGTGTTAGAAAAAGCTATCAATTTATATCGAGAAAAAGAAAAATGAGATGAACCATATCAGTTTCACAATTGAGTGAATTGAAAATCTCGTGGGTAAGGTATGGAGAAGTTCTTTCATGTGCAGCATATTTGTTTGGAACTGAAATGGAATCATAACCAAGAGAAGAAGCAATTTGGTCGGGGGTAGATTGACTACAGAAAGGAAGAAGAAGAAGAAGAAGGGGAATTAGTATTAGACCGAAAAAGAAGAAGAAAAAAAAACGAAATTAGAAAGTAAGATAGTACCATCCAAAGAGAGATAATAAATCAGCTAAATCTTCTTTTGTAACAGTTTCATCTAAAGAAATACCAATAGTTTTATCGTCAATAAGTCTTACATTAATTTGTTTTTCTTCTGCTTTTGCGATGAAAGCCTTAGCATCACCAACTTGAACTTTAAGGGTATCAAAGAATTGTTTATTTAAAACTTTGCTAGATCCTTTTGAAATTCCTTCAGCCAAGACACAGGTGAACAAGTGAATTCTTTGGGCAATTTCTTTTAATCCTTTTGGTCCATGATAAACTGCATACATAGCTGACATGTTTGCTAATAAAGCTTGAGCAGTACAGATGTTACTTGTTGCTTTTTCTCTTCTAATGTGTTGTTCACGTGTTTGTAAAGCTAATCTGAGAGCACGTCTTCCATTGGCATCTTTAGAAACTCCAATTAATCTTCCAGGCATTTTTCTCTTGAGGTTATCTTTGACAGCAAAGAAGGCAGCATGTGGTCCTCCATAACCAAAAGGAACACCAAATCTTTGAGCATTTCCAAGTGCAATATCTTTTTTTTTTTTTAAAGAAAAAAAAAAAAAAATCAAATTTCAAGAAATAATATTAATTTGAAATAAATAATAATAATAAAGACCAGCTCCAAGTTCTCCTGGTGATTTGATGAGGGTGAGTGCAAGTAAGTCTGTTGCAACTGAAAAAATGCTTCCATTTTTATGAATTTTATCAGCTAATCCATTTAATTCAGGAATATCACCATAAGTATTAGGATATTGAACAAGAACACCAAACATATCTTATTTATTTTTTTTTAGAAATAAATAATATTTTTTTTAAAAATATCAGGAGAAAGTGATGTAAAATGACTTTGAGTGTCCAAGAAAGAAAAAAAACTACCTTTGTTTTCAAAATCGAATTTAAAGTCATCAACAACGACAACCTTGATATTAAATGGGTGAGCACGACTTTTAACAACAGCAATAGTTTGTGGGTGACAATTAGAATCAACATAAAATGTATGTTTTTTCTTTTTTTTTTGAAAAAAAAAAATATTAATCTCGGTTAGTGATATTATTTGGTATAATAAAATAAATAAAAGACAAAATGCAAAATACAAAAAATAAAAAGTAGAATTTTTGGAAGAAAAAAAAACCTCTCCAGCGTGAGAGTAACTCATCATCATAGCTTCTGCAGCTGCGGTTCCTTCATCTAATAAAGAAGCATTGGCAATGTCTAAACCAGTTAAATCACGAACCATAGTTTGATAATTCAATAAAGACTCTAATCTTCCTTGAGAAATTTCAGGTTGATAAGGAGTGTATTGGGTATACCATCCTGGGCTTTCCAATAAATTACGTAAAATAACATTTGGGATAACTGTGTTATAATATCCCATTCCGATGTAAGAACGATAGATTTTGTTTTGTTCTGCAATTTTTTTTAATCTTTGCAATAATGCAGCTTCAGTTTCTGGATGTTCCTAGAAAAAAAATTTTTTTTTCAATAAAATAATAAATAATAATAATAAATATTTACAAGGTTCAAATCTCTTCTAAGAGCAATATTATCAGGAACCATTTTGCTTGAGAGTTCATCTAAAGAAGAAACTCCAATAGTTTTCAACATTTCTGGGATTTCTTTTGTTGGTCCATTGTGTCTTCTTAAAAAAGTGTCAAGGGGAGCAAAGACATCTGATTTAACGGCTTGTCCCAATGGTCTTAATTGAGAGAAGGATTGTTGTCTTGTATTGACAATACGTGAGATTTGGTACAATGAGCGAAGTGATTTGGAACTTCTCAACATTCTCCTATTATTTTTTTTAAAAAAACAATGAAATTAAAATTCAAATTGTGAAGAAAGTAATTAAACACATGGCTTTAAAAAAAAAACGAAAACAAAAAATCATTTTGGAAAATAATAGACTTTTTTTCTTAAAAGAAAAACATTATACAATAAATTTTGTTCAATGTTAATTCATTAAATTCAATAATTCAATTCAATTTTAATATATTTATAAAAATGGGCAGATCATAATTATATTCCTTGTTCAATTTTTCAATCCTCCTTTCATCTCAAACAAAAAAATCAAATCAAATTCAAATCATCCAATAAATCAAAATCATCCACAGAATCCAAAAAATTGACTCAACTCCATGAATACTCAACCTATTAACAATAAAATTAGTGTTGGTTCTAATTCAATAAATAAGAGTTTAAATATGAAAAAAAAAAAAAAAAAAAAATTACGACTTGATCCTCACAAAAAATAATCCATCAATAAATCAAAAAAACACGGTGATCACGAATCCATTCTCTGTTCTAAGTTTTGAATGTTTTATTTCTAAGTGTTAGTGATAGTTTTGTGTTTTCTTTTAAAGATGTGAAATAAGAAGAGGGGAGAGGTGTGGGAAGGGTTCACTTATTGAACCACGTTTTATACTAAAAAGGAAATTAGAGTTGAAAATGAGCCAATGGAAAAACCGAAAAATAAATCTTGGCCAATCGCGATTGAGTTGGTTTAATTTATTGCAAAAAAAAAAAAAAAAAAAATTGTTAATGCTCAACCAATTTTGTTTTTTAATCATAACTCAATTCGATCTATCATTATAGAATTTGAATAAACTTGAAGTAGATCAATTTAAAGACTTTCAGAAAGAAAGAACATAATGAAATAAGGTTGTTTTGAGTTTGAAGATTATTTTTAAAGATTTGTTTTTTGTTTGTTGAGGACGTTTGTGTTCGAAATGTTGTTAGAAATACTTCATTCAAAAGAAAAACTCTTGAGAAGTGAAATTGAATGATAATAAGTTGTTTACTGTTGTTGTGTTGGTTGAGGTGTGAATGTTGAAAGAAAAACAGTTTTTTTTAAAAAAAAGAAAATTGTGGGATCATTTCAAATTCAGTCGTGTGAATGTTTAGGGGAAAAAAGTTCGTCAAAAAAAGAAAAAGAACAAAAAAACAACGAAAAAAAAGAAAAGAATAGAGATCATGAAATACAATTACAATTTGAAATTTTAAAAAAATAGATATAATGTTCACGAAATTCAAAGTGATCTTATTGTTGTAAAGGTAATGTTATGAAGGAGTGAGTGGGAGAGTTCACTCATGGTGCAAGGGTTGAAATAAAAAATAAAAAAATGAAAGGAAAGCTGTGCAAAAGGGAAAAAATCTCCGCATAAAAAATAAAAAAAACTGAACCTTTTGAAGTAAAACAGCGGAAGCACCACCTCACCTCATTTCAACTCGAATTGCGGTTTATAGTAACTTCGATGAACTCTCAATTTGATTTTTATTACAGTTTATAGTAAACTTCGATGAACTTTGAAGATTTTTTTATTACAGTTTATAGTAAACTTTGAGAAGATTTTTTCAAAATTCAAATCATTGACTTTTATTTCAAATCACATGAAAGAATCTAATAATGATAACAATAACTTTTATTTTATTTTATCAGAGATATTGAAAAGTTTTATATTGTCGTTTGAATTCAATTGTAATACGAAGCTAAGTAATGAAAAAAGTTCAAAAATTCTGTGCTTTAGTGAAGAAAGAAAGAAAGAAATAATAATGAAAGATGTTGTTATTTGAAATGGTGTTGTTTATGAATGAATTGGTTTTGGGATTGCCAGGATGTTGAATCGTTGAATTAAATTCTCAATGTCACTATAAAAGAAAGTGAATTCTGATTCCCTATTGTAAATCTTTAATACAATTGTTAAGATACAATATCAATTCATTTATTGAATCGGACATCACAAAGAAGAAGAAGAAAAGAAAGTTATATAAATAAACAAACGAAATCAGTGATGAATCCTATCATCCAACGACTTCGCCTTCGCTCCTTCTCTTTCTCCTATTCACCGATATCCCTCTCTTCTCTCCAACTCAGATACTATGATAGTGCTCCTACAGATGTTTCAGGTGTAAGGATAGAAGATCCTGAAGTTTATGATGTTTGTGTAATTGGTTGTGGACCTGCTGGATTTGCTGCTGCAATGAGAGCTACGGATTTGAAAAAGAAGGTTTGTGTTATAGAGAAGAATAAAGTTGGTGGAGTTGGGCTTCATCATGGAGCATTATCTTCAAAAGCTCTTTGGGAATGCTCTGATAATTATAGAAGGGCTTTAATGCTACATTGTGCTGGACCTTTTGATAAACAACGAAAGGAAAGAAAGTTTGGAGCACCATTTAATGTTACAGGAGTTGATGTGGATTATTCAAAAGTTAATAGTACAGTTTGGAAAGTTATTGAAGAAAGACAACGTCAAATGGAATATCAGTTAAAATATTTTAAAATTCCATTAATACATGGAGAAGCTAGATTTGTTACGAAAAATAAAATTGATGCTGTTGATAGAAATGGAGATGTAATAACAATTAATGCAAAGAATTTTGTTCTCGCTACAGGCTCTCGTCCAAGAGATGATCCAAATATCTATGCTGATGGACATGTAATAATGACAAGTGATCATATTCAAAAAAATCTCGAAGATTTTCCAAAGAGTTTAGCAATTATTGGAGCAGGAGTTGTTGGTTGTGAATTTGCAACAACATTTGGTAACTTTGGAAAAACAAAAGTCCATATCATAAATAGAAGTACTCGAGTTCTTCCATTTGAAGATATAGAAATTTCAAAAATTTTGGAAGAGGAATACATTGCTAATGGTGTAACGATTCATCAAAATTCTCGAATTAAATGGGTTCGTGAAATTAATGGTGAAGCTCATATTTTAATGAGTTGTGCAGATGGAAAAGAGAAAACTTTAATTGTTGAGAAAGCTTTATTATCAATTGGAAGAGTACCAAATACATGTATTCCTGGATTAACAAAGATTGGAGTTCAGTTTAATGATAGAGGAGCAATTGTTGAGCATGAAACTCAAACCTCTGTTCCAAATATTTATGCTGTAGGAGATATTACAGCAGATGTAGCATTAGTTAATATGGCAGAAATTGGTTTAATTTATTTCTTGATTGATTTATTTGAGTTTCAAAAAATAAAATAAAAATAATAAAAATAATAAAATAAATAATAAAATAAATAAAAATAGAGGCAAGATTTGCAATCAATAAAATGTTTGGAATTCCTCAAGGGCCTTTAAGTTATGAAGATATTGCTAAAATTATGTTTGTCTGTAAATTTTTTTTTTTTTTTTGAAAGAAAGAAAGAAATAATTAAAAAACAATTGCAATTTCTATTAGATCCAATGACAGCAGGAATTGGGATGAATGAACAAGAAGCAGCAGCAGCAAAAATTCCTCATAGAGTTTCATTTTTCAAGTATGATTTATGTAGTAGAGCCATGGTCATGGGAGAACCAAATGGATTTATAAAACTTATTTGTTCTAATGAACATGAAAATTCAAAAGTATTAGGAGCAAGAGCAATGGGACCACATGCAGCTTCACTTATTGGTAAATTATTATTTTTTCTTATTTTGATCTTTATTTATTACATTTTTTGATTTAAATAAATAAATATCTATTTATGATAGGAATTGTTGCATTAATGATCAAAATGGGAACACCTATTTCAGAGTTAGCTCCTTCATTAAAGAGTGCTTATCCATCCATTTTAGAAGGTCTTCAAGAATGTGCAAGGATTATGGATAAATCTTCTATTTGGAAACCTGAAGCATTCCCTGATAGTATTTCTTATAAAGAAGTCAACTTTTGACCAAACAATAATTTATTTATTTATTTTTTTCAAAAAGTTTCTTTTCTTTTTTTCAAACGAATTTATAAATTTATAAAATTTTGATTGATTATTTGATTCTTCATTCAAGTGTTTTACAAGTTCCCAATATCTTCAAAAAACTAATGATTCATCAACTAAGTCTACTTTATACAAACATGAAAAGATAATATCTTGAGTCCCAATGTCCAAGTTTTTGTTTATGATAGTTGCTTGTTTGGAGTCAATATCAGTAATATCACTTAAGAGTCCAATAATAACCTCACAATCTGATTGAAATGAATTATAAGCAGCATTCCCCACCACTCCTCCAACAATTAAACCAAATTTCAAGTTCATTTCAGGATATTTTGAGTGAAAATATGTCTTGAATCTATTTTCAAGATCTTCAAAAAATTCATTTGAAGGGTTTGTTCTAAAAGATTGTAACTCCTTTCGAATCCTCTTTGCCATTTTAACATGCTTTTTGTAAAACAAATTTTAGATGAGATTAGAAATAAAAAATGAAATCAACCATTCCACATATTCTATGTGTGAAATCTGGAGAAGCAAGGAGTTTGTGGATGTTTGTTTGGTCTGTCATCGCTTTATTTTTATTTTTTATTTTTTATTTTTTCAGAAAAAATAAAAAATAAAAAATAAAAAATAAAAAATAAAAATGAAGCGATGACAAATCAAAAATGGCAAATCCAAAAAAGTGGTTGACTCCAAAGAAGGTTTCAATATCGTTAATTAATTCAAGCAAAGATATTCATTGAAAATCAAAAAATCTAATTAGGGATTCATTCATAGATTCATTTGTTTTTGTTTTTTGAGAGAATCTCCAATTGAGTTTGCTCTCAAAATAATCGATATAACTTTAAAGTTTGCTTCCAAGTGAAAAAAAAAAAGAAAAAATTGTTCGAATACTTATGGTATGAGAATTATTTAATACATTATTGAAATTCCAATTTGTTCAGAAAAAAAGTAGAGAATTTTTTGTCTATAGATTTTTTTAATAGAAAAATCCAAGTAATTTTCCTCCAACATGTTTTCTTCTGGCTTCTTCGTGATCCATAATTCCTGCAGATGAAGTAATAACAACATATCCAAATTGTCTAGAAGGAAGGAGATTTCTCAACCATGGTTCCATATCAGTGATGGTCATATCATATCTTGGGCTGATAACTCCACATTTGTTGATTCTTCCAAGAAGTTGAATGACAATTTTTCCAGCACGGTGGTCATCAATGATTTCAAATTCACCAATGTATCCTATTAATTTGATTTATTTAAAATTTTGAGGACTTGAATTTGACTTGCGAATTTAATTTTTTCACAATTTCACAATTTTTTGAGTTTTTTTTGATCTCAACATTTATCTTCCAATAATAACAACGTCTTATTTTTTGAATAAATTTTCTTTTCCATTTAGAATCCATTCATTTTCATCATGATCATTGAAAAGTAAAGAGAAAAAAAAAACAAAATGAAGACAATGATAAAATCGAACCGTGTTTTTGCATGACACCTAAGAATTTAACAATGACCTTTGAGCAGGGACGAACAAGAACTTGACGTTTTCCTGCTTTTTCAGCATTATTTATTGATTTTAAGCAATCTCCAAGGACACTAATACGAACCATGATTCTTTATCTATGTATTGTTATATTTATAAGTTAATGAGTGATTCCAATACAATATCCTTCTTTAAAAAGTTCTTAGATGGATTGGATGGATGGATTGAATTGGATGCAGTTGGTTCACTTTAAGATCGATTTTCAAATTTCTTTTTCTGTATCCTTTCCAACTTTTGAATTTGATTTTTTGATATTTTGATACAAATACTTTTTGAAATCATCCATTTGAAAACTGCTGTTTTGTGAATGAAAGTAATGATGAGAGAAATAAAGGAAACAAAAGTAACCTGCTAGTGAACGGATGGGGGAAAAGAGGGAAAGGGAAAAGAAAAAAAAAAAGAAAAGGAAAAAAAAAAAAAAAGGAAAAAAAAAATGGCGCCGCTCAATCAAAAACAAAAACTTGATTCTTGATTCTTGATTCTTGATTCTTGGTGTTTAGAATCTTTTATTTCTTTTTAAAATTTATTTATTCTTTATTTATTTTTTGGATCATCAAAATTCTTGAAATTATTTCTTCAAATTTCAGTTTGATTTCATATTTGATGAAGACAAGAGAAATAATCTTTCATTATTTTTCCAAAAGAGTGAATCTCTTTTATTTTTTTTCCTATCACAAAGTTATTATTTTCATAATGATACAAATTATTTTTAAGAAGTAAATAGCGAAGAGAGGAAGGACTTGAGCTTTGTCAAAAAACAACTAATTCATTTGTAACATTTCCCTCAATATTTCCTGTGATTGGATGAGTTGTTCTTTCAAAAAATGGAAGGAAAAGTAAAAGTGAAAGTGATGAAGAAAATTGGAATCTATAAACTTCAACAACTAACTCTAACTTCAATTAAAATACAACTAAGTTAGTTAGTTAGTTAGTTACAATGTGATTAATGATTAATCCCAACTTTGAATCTTGTAAAAATTTAAAAACTCAAACAACAACAATATTATTATGATACTTGCAAGTTACATCCCAAAAGTAAAAAGAATATTGTTTTTGTTACATCCATATTGACGAACGAAGAACGAGGGGCTCTTTTTACTTTATTTTTCCTTTTGATTGGAGGGAATCAATGAGTCAATACTACTTTTAATGAATATTATCTGGACCCTTTTTCTTTCCAACAAACAACTCATATTCACTTCGAATTCATCTTCATTTTATTCATTTCAGTTCAAACTTAAAGTTTTTTTAAAATGGAATAATAACAACAAATTTGGATTTTTTTTTTTTTTTTGGATTTTTAAGGATTTTTCTCAATTTCTGAAGAAAATTGAAATTAAAAAAAATTTTAATTAAAAATAGATCTATTTATTGGGATACTCGTAGCTTTGAAGTGCTGAAAAGAAGAAGAAGAAGAAGAAGAAGAAGAAGGAAGAAAGATAAACTTGTTGCTTTGTGAACTCTCTTTTGTTCAAAAGTTTCATTATTTGGTATCTTTTTCTTATATTTTTATTTTTTATATGCGTTGTTTTTCTTGTTTACTTATGCATAATATTTTTTTTGTTTTTGTTCTTTTTTGACTTCATAATTCATTTTTCAAAAAAGAGAAAGTATTAGTAGATTGAAGTATAGAGAAAGAGAGAAAGAGCTAAGCATTAGAAATAATTATTATTTGCTTCCGACTGGGGATATCTTTTGTTTAATGTAAAACTTTATTGTTATTATTAATTTTTGATTTCTGCAATCTTGAAAAACCAACAAAATATATGGAAAATGAATCAAAATAGTTAATAAGGATTGATATCATTGTTCAGTAATCATGATTCGAATGGATCGAACTGCTACAGTCCATACTCTAGAAGAATGGAATGCAATTATTGAACACGAGGTTAGGTCCTTTGCAAAAACATTACAGGCTGTAAAGAAACAACTTCAAGTTTGATTTTATTAATTTCATTCATTTTTTTATTGTAAATAAAAAAAAAAAAAAAAAAAAAAAAAAAAAAAAAAAAAAAAAAAAAAAAAA
>ERZ778024.2066-NODE-2066-length-19511-cov-12.383686_pt1 | contig 19511 bp, 20 predicted proteins | sample MGYA00375754_ERZ778024 | MGnify/ENA primary metagenome ERZ778024 (study PRJEB29350, sample SAMN05389827) | bioreactor metagenome | isolation source: Thiocyanate bioreactor | place: South Africa: University of Cape Town | collected 2014-02-18 ...
GGTATCAATATACTATAAGAGATGTCAAATCGGGTATGATCTTTCTTGGATTTTCTAATGAACTCTCAGAATTAAACGCTAGAACTATGGCCTGTTATCTTTTGGAGTCGCTTAAAAAGTATAAATTTTCTTTAAGCGAGGTCACAATTCAAACAGATAACGGATCAGAATTTAGTGGAGCTGCCAAAAGAATGGAAACTAATAAATTTGTGCAAACCCTTGAGCAATATCAAGTTAAACATAAATATATAAGGCCTGGCCATTGTAATGCGCAAGCTGATGTAGAAAGTATTCATAATACTATTGAAAAAGAGCTCTTTGATATAACGACATTTACTTCTAGAGAAAATTTTTTTCGAAAAGCTCAAGTTTATCAATACTTTTATAATTTAATAAGACCAAATTTTTCAAAAGATGGTAAAACACCCTGGCATATATGTGAAATTGACTGGAAGCAATCAAATATTGCTTCACAAGCAGTATTTATTAATTGTATAGATTTAGATAAAATAAGTTATGTTAGTAATGGTCATTCACAGGGTCAAACAATACATGGTTTTCCCGTTATTCTAAGATTGTAAATATAGATTAAATTCTTTTTAAAGTAAGAGCTTTTTTATAGAGCCAATGATCTTTTACTTTTTCAAAAAAACTTGTCTCTTGAAAGCTCCCGTTTTGATTATCTTGCCTTAAATAAGCATTGAAAATGACTGTAGCTTCTGTCTTGTATTCTTTAAAAGCTATAATTTTAAGATCGTCGAAACTTGTTGTTTTGCTAAAGGCCTCTATTTCTTTTTTCCATAAAGCAATATTTTTTTTAGCCTGTTCGTTGTCGGGATGAGTCGTTTGAATTATATAATCGACTAAAGATAATGCATATGCAGAAAAACGAGAGCGCATAAGAACTAACGCATTTTCTGGTAATTTTGCGAAGGTATGGTATGGTTCGCAGCAATTGCTATAAGGTTTATTAGATTTACAAGGACACATATTCATGTTTTAAAATAGGGTAGTTTGTTAAATCGATATCTTTTTGATTATTATTAAATTCTAATATGTTTATAGATTTTTCATTTTTAAATTTTTCATAAGAAATCTGATCAACGATTTTCTTGGCTCCTACATGTATTCCCGGTATATCTGCTGCTACTAATCCATGACTTAAAATTACAGCAATATTAAATAAGTAAATAGAGGAAAGGGAAACTGATTTGTCGTTGGACTGTAAATGAAAAGTTTTATCCAGATAGGGATAATTTCCGATAGGTGAATTTGCTTGATCTGGATAGATATGTTTCCACAATTTAACTTTATCCCATATAGATTTTAATTCTGGTTGATTACTGATTTCTATTGCAAAGCCTGTAGCTGCCACTATGAAATCAAATTCGGCATAAGAGTTATCTGAATAAGTAAAAGAAACTGTTTTTTCATTGTTTGTGCAAATTTCGATAGAGCGATTATAGTGAAAATAAACATTAGAAAATTGACTTATTCTATCAATACTTTCAGGTGGAGGTGGTATGCCACTTTTTTTTGCCTTACTAATAAGTTCAATTTTTTCCTCATCTGAAAAAAGATTATAATTTTCTAATACTTCGGCTTTATAGAAAAAAACAAAGCGATTTTTTGTGGGTAGTTCACCACGCCGAATAATAAAATGAATTTCTCCGACATTTTTTTCTAACAAAGTAGCTGCGGCATCAAAGGCAGAAGCTCCACAACCTAAAATGGCCACTTTTTTTCCTTTTAGATTATCTACATCGATCGTTTGTTGAGAGTGTGACCATAAAGTTTTGGGAATATTTTGCAAAAAAGAGGGTATTTCTAACCCACCAAATCCGTCTCTTCCAGTAGCTAAGATGACTCTCTCTACTTTAATAAACTTGGGTTCGTTTGAATTTTCATCATAAAAGGTTAACTTAGTGAATTCCTCTTTAACTTCTATATTTTCTAAGCGATAGTTATAGGAGATCGGAAGCTGTAATTCCAGCTTTAACCATTTAAGGTAATCCATCCAATCAGTGACCGATGCTTTTATAATACTATTCCACTTCTCTTCAGAGTATGTTTTTAAAAACCAAGACTTAAAGCTTAAAGCATTATCTAAAAGGGCAGGACCTGTTAAATCTTTTCCAGATCGCAACGTTTTCATACGTGCATTTGGCCAAGGCCCTTCTAAACCATCGTTTTTAGACTCAAATATATGAAATTGACTAATCCTTCTATTTTTTAACTCATGAGCTACAGCAATTCCTGCCATTCCACTTCCTATAATAGCTATAGGAATGATCTTTTTTGGAAATTGTTGATAGTAAAGAGGTTGTGAAACAGGCTTAATTTCAGTTGTCGTTGCTTGCATAATGTCAAAATCAATTATTCTCAACTATTTTCAAGTTTTTTAGTAATAAAGGTTTATCCAGTTTAACTACCCACATTTCATGATCATCACGTCCATAGGTGACAAAGATATTGTCACCTTCAACAATAATTCCACAAGGAAAAATTGCTTTTACAGGTTTCCAGTAAGGCTTATAAGTCAAACCTTCATAAAAATTTTTGCCGATGATAGGATTTTCACTTATATGCGTAATTGTAAAGGGAAAATCTTTAGTAAAAGTGTAGGCTCCCATGAAGTAATGAGAAATATTTTTTCCCTCAGAATGGGTTGTTTCCATATTAATAGATGAGTGAAATATTGAAAAATATCGTTCATTATCGATCAATACTGCAGGTGTTCCCCCTCTTAACTCTCCCCATTTCCAATTCAAGTTAGCATTTGATAAAGCGAGTGTTTCACAACGGTTTTGACCAAATATAGGTAGCAAAATTTTATGAGGTGTTAAACTGTAAGATAATAATAAGTTATTATTGTAAACAAAAGGAGTCCAATTTTTTTCTCTTTTCTCTTTGCTTTCACCATCAAAATTAGAAAGGATTTCTATATTTTCAGGAGTTAATTTATCTAAATCAGGATCATATAGAAGCGTTGCTATATAGACTCTAAATCCACCTCTCGAAATTTTACATTCGGTATTATCGCTATAGATTATATAAGTAGTGTCTTGAATTTTCACAAGGCGTGCATCTTCAGCACGAGATGGAATAGTTGGATAATATTCTCTTAAATTTAAAATTTGAGGAGTTGACTTAATAGTGAAATCTTTATCTAAAAAAACTACGCCTATTAAAGAATCAAATTTTTTTTTAGGATCCGGCATAATGCGAAAACTCAATAGATAGCTATTATCATCCCAGGCAACAATCGAGGGATTAAAAGCATCAGGATATTCAGGAATGATTATCCGTTTAGTTTCAAGGACAAATTCCTGAATATTTTCTTCCAGATTAATGGAATCGGCAAAAGTTATAAAAAAATGAAAAATAATAAAAAATTGAGAGCACAATTTTTTTAATTTCATAATTAAAAGGGTAAGTTTAGTTAGTTTGTAAAGAATTAACAGGCACTAAACTTTTTAATAACTTTTTCTTATGAATTTTTGCTACCCAAATTTCATGATCTTGTTTTCCATAAGTTACCCATATGTAGTCATTATCAAAAACAAAGCCACAAGGAAAAACAACTCTTAAAGGTTTCCAAGTTTTATAGGCAGGACCTGAGTAAAATCCTTTTCCAATAATTGGACGTGGGCTCACCTGCTTTATTTCAAAAGGGGGTTGTGAAGAAAAGAGGTAGGCCCCCATAAAATAATGAGGCATTAATTTACCGTTAGAATGGGTTGTCGCCATTGATATCGATGTATGAAAAAAAGATAAATAATGATCGTTATCAATTAAAAAAGCTTGCGTTCCACCTCTTAAAACACCCCATTTCCATTGGATAGAGTTTGTGGTTGAAGCAAACTCATCACAGCTTCCAGTTCCGGGTAGCGGTTTTAAAATTCTATGCGGAGATAAACTATAAGATAAAAACAGCTCATTATTATAAACAAAAGGTGTCCAATTTTTTTCCCAACGTTGCTCTCTTTCATTTTTGAACTTGGAAAGACATTCAGGATTGTCTGCAATAAAACTTACCCCATCAAAATGAATTTGGCTTATAAACACTCTTCTGACTTCTGGAATGATAGTACCTGGTATAATATCGCTAAAGACCATGTATAACTGATCATTGATTGTGATAAGTCTTGGATCTTGTAGCTTAGAAGGGAGTGGCTTATTTTGGTGAGGTATGTCTAATATGTAGACTTGACTTTTGATATTAAAGTCATCGTCTAACCACACTAAGCCTACATAATTAGTAATGGCAGTAACGGGATGTCTTATTCTAAAAGCTAATAAAAGAGAATTTTTCCATCGGATAATAGTTGGATTAAAAGCTGTTAAATATCCAGGAATAGATATTTGTTTTGATTCTAAGACAAAATCTTGTGCTTTATCCTCTAAATTAACAAAAGTCAAAGGAGGATCTTGGCAATCTTCTTTACAAGAAGGATCATGAGATTCATAAGGATCTTGTATGATTTCACGAAAATCAAAAGATTTTGCATGCATGGATTTAGGGTTAAGACAAAAGCTTAATAAAGTGATAAGAAAAAATACTGTTTTCATTTTCATTGTAATTCTTTAAATGTTGTGTTAGGCCAATATTCTTTGGGAAATGCGTTATAAAGTTGTTTTAGATCACAATCAAAGGGTTTCTCGCCTTGCAATAGCAAAGCTTCTTCTATGGAGGTAGCATAGCAAAAATCTGGTCTATTCGTACCAAAATAATAATCTTGATATTTAAAAATAGGTTCATTTTCAGTCACTCTAAGCATTCTTGCTGGAATTCCATAGCTTTCAGCAATGATAATGCCATGTAAAGAGCTTGCTATAACAAATTTTGAATCAACGATTGCACCAATGACTTCAGTCCAAGGATCTGTTGGATAAATGACATTTGGATAAATTTCTTTAGGAAATAGATGTCTTTCTGAATAATGAGGAATGATCAAATATTCATGTTTTGGATTTTGAGACTTTGTGAAATTCGGAAAAAAATAAGGAAATAATAAAGCTGGATCGCCGTAAATTTCAGGAACCTCAATTGCAAAAGCTTCTTGTAAAAATTTTCTCGTTAAAGGGCCTCTAACGGATCGAACATCAAGAGATTGAAAAGAGTAATGCTCTTTTTTTAATACTTTTCCATTAGCACCAGTTCCCCAAATGATATCATTATTAGAAGCAAATGATAATATTGATCCTATGGCTAGTAGCTTAATCCGTTTATCTTTTGGACTTCTACGAAAAGCTTCCACAGGTTCTTGCACAATTTGCTCAACTAATTTTAAAGAAATATAATCGCCAAAATTAACAAATTTGTCTTGCCTCCAATAATATAAAGGAAGGCTACAGCTTAAAGGTAGGCAATAACAAATAAAAATAAGTGTTAAAAACCATTTTTTACGAATTGAAGAAAGTAGACAGGTTTTCATATTCTTCTCATTGTAAATAAAAATTAAATTTTGTTTTTTAGGAGAGGAATTTAAAAACTATAGATTTAAAAATATTTTTTCAACCGCAATTTAAAATTTTAATTTAAGGTAAAAAGCTTAGGATGTTAAGTATGAATTATTTTTTTATTCGTTGTTATGAAATGAAAAAAATAAAAAAGTGGAGTCGTTAAAAAAGAGAGGGTTATCTTGTAGAAAAATGTTGTTAAGGCAATTAGAAATACTAAGGAAAGTGGGTAGGATAATCCCCAATATAAATAAATTAAATCGACAACCATTGTATCGATAAACTGTGAAAGAAAAATAGAGCCATTGTTACGAAGCCATAAAAACTTATCACCAGTTAATTTTTTTATGTATGCATATGTTCTTATATCTACAGTTTGAGAAATGAGATAAGCAGATAATGAAGAAAAAATTCTAATGTGGCTTAAACCCATAACTTCTTCAAAAGCTGATTGACTACCTTCAATGTGAGGTAATTTGATCACAAAGTATATGAGGATCATAGTAAAAATACTCATAGCAAATGTATTATATACCATTAACTTAGCTTGTTTTGCTCCATAAATTTCTGTCACTAAACCAGTAATAAAAAAAGTAAGAGGATAGGTTAGTGAACCTGCCGGTATGGAAAAATCAACAATTGGTAAGTGAGTCATTTTTGCAGATAAAATATTTGAAATAATCACAACTGTAGAAAAACAAACATTAAAAAAAATGAGTAAATTAGTTTTATACGAGTTCATTACTTAGCAATTTCTATTTTTTAATTATTCTTTTAGTTGTTAATAAGAATTAATCTTTTTATAATTTTAGAAAAAAAGTGATGGATATGAATAAATTTTTAAAAATATTTTTTGTTTTTGTTAGTTCCTTTTATTTGGCAATGTCAGAAGAAGTTAAAGACATTGAAAAATATATTGAAAAAGTTGTTATAAATATAAAAAAAAATGTAAGTGATGAAGAAGTTCTTTCTAAAATAAATCACAATGTTTTTTTATGGAATACATATTTTATTGAAAATCAGGATTTTGATATCAAAAGCTTGCTTTCAGCTATTGAACTTGCTGTTAATCAACAAATTCATAACTATGTCGATTCATATGAAAATATTAACCACTTTCTAGACATTACACAACTTTTATGGAACGAAGGGGAGATTCGTAATATTAACGTTTTGTTGCCAAGTTTATTTCAGAATAACATTAATCAAAGCGATCTTAAGTTGATCGAAGTGCAGTTTGGTCCTCGTGTAAGACTAACTATTGATGAATTAACCAAAATAAATAACGGTGATTTAGATTTAATGGATGCATCTTTAGACGCCCAAACCATTTATCTTGCTCATACCTTAAGGCAAATAAGAACTAGTAGCTGTTCTTTGGAAGGATTTAAATGCCTATATAAAGGGATCAACTTGCCTTTAGAAAGACATTTATTTGAATAATTTTATACCTTGTGCAAATTTTCAATTAAGCGGGCTGTCTTTTCTCCCGATTCGACAGCAGCTTCCATAGTTCCTGCTACGTCTAGCAAAGTAGATGTATGTTCTCCAGCAAAAAATAAAGTATTATCAATTGGTTTAAATAAAGATTTTACTTCTTCTTTACCAATAATTTCAATTTTTGACATTTTGCTTTGTTTGTTAAGGGAAAAACAAGAATAAGATCCTTTGGCGAAAGGGTCATTTGGCCAGCTATGACCAACAGGACCAGTATAGCAAGAATAATTTTTATCATTAGCAACTGTGGCATTTAGACTTGGGCTTAAGCCGTATCCTTTTTCCAGCAAAGGGAGTTCTTTTTTGAAAGTTTCTGTAATTGTTTTTTTCGTAAACTTGGAATTGTCTCCAATGTAATAAAGCGTAACGCTATCGTACTTACCAGGATAAAAAGCTACAGCTCTCCCATTAGTAAAAGAACTAGTTTGAGGATGATTTTCAGATAGAGGGACTATTATTTTGGCATTTGTTCCGTAGTCCACAGCTTTTATATCTTTTAATAAAATAGGATTTAGAACATTGTCTGCAAATTCTATGTTCTTATAAACTGAACAGGGGATAGATAGTATTACAATATCTGATGTAACAGAAATAGTTTTTTTATGGCTTTTAAATTCGAGGTAATATTTATCATCAATTTTAGTCATTTTTTTCAAAACATGCTTTAAATAAAGATTGTTCGGAAAATAATTGGCGATAGTTTCACAAAGTTTTGCATTACCTTCTAATAGATATTCATGTTCAATAAAATTATTTTCCCCATTTCCAGGATGTGCTACAGAAAGACCCCCTAAAAGCATGTAAGAGAGAGTTGGTAAATAGTTTAATGGGAGCTTTTTAGGTTCAAGTCCCTCGTAGGCTGCAAGACGAATGGCAAATGATTCTTGTAATAGCAAATCATTTGGAAAGAGTTCCTCGATAATTTGCTGCATATTTGAACAATATTTTTCAAGCTGGCTAAAAAGCTTTTTTAAATTTTCAAATGTAAAGCCAAATTTTAGTAAATGGTGCTTCGGATCGATAAATTTTTTTCCATCAAAATGTTGAAAAGCTAAAGGAATTTCTTTTTTTACTGTTTGTAAAGATAGCTCTTTTGCCAATTTTAAAATATTTTTGGCGTCGCCACCATCTAAAAAATTTTGCCCCCCAAGCTCTGCTAAGATGCCTTGAGTGTTCACTGTAAATACTCTGCCACCAACACGATTTTTAGCTTCATACAGTTCTATATTTTTAACCCCTATCTTTTTTAAGCGATAGGCTAAGGTAAGCCCAGCAAGCCCGGCTCCTACAATGGTGATCTTTTTTTGATTAGTTATCATTTTTTATATTGAACTATTTTATAAAACTATACGTAAAACTATTTTCAACAATTTTTTCGATTTGTTCTATAGTAAAAGTTTTTTTAAGCTGATAAAGCTCTTTGTTTAAATCTGTTGAAAACACGGAAGGATCGTCGGTTGCGATGGTGATGGGATGATTTAGCTTTTTGTGTCCTAACAACCAAGGATGCACTTCATCTGCTTCATGCATTTTAACCAATAACGCACTTGTTAAGCAAACTTCGACGGGTATTTTTTTATCTAAAATGCATTTGATAGCTTCCTCTTTTAAATTAACACCATGCCCAATTCGATCAGGTTGCAATTCTTTCAAAATGATCATTTGGTCTTCTTCTTGTAAAGACTCTCCCATATGAGCTGTAAAGGGTAGTCCCATAACTTTCATTTTTTTTAAGATTTCTAATTTATCACGAATATCTCCTTCCAATGAATTTCCTGATAATTCAAATCCTATTACCCCTTTATCTTTATATTTTTGAGCAAGCTCCAAAATAAGTTTGACAAACTCTAAAGAGGAATTGCGTTTAAAGCTTAAAATTAAGCCAGCTTTAAATTCAAAATTGTTAGCCCTTTCCATTCCTTTTAGAACAGCTAGCAAATATCCCTCCTCATCAGTTCCATCTTTAAGCTTTTTGATTTCTGTTCTTAATTCCAGTTTTTTGACATTATCTTTTTTAGCTTCTTCGCAAATAGCAAACACACCTTCTTCTATTTTTTCTTTCGTATCTACAATATTTGGAATAATTGAGAAGATACCAAAGGCTTGTAAATAGTCCACTCTTTCTGCAATAGCTTTTAAATTAGTTTTTAGGGAATCAATCGTTTCTTGTGATGTGGTTTGTTTTAATAAAAAAGATAATGGAAATGATCCACCAATATGAAGGTGTGTTTCTACTTTTGGCAAAGCTTTTATTCTTTCAAATGTTGGAGAGCCTGTGATTGGATTAAGAGTCATGATTACCTTTTGGATCATATTGAAAAGTTGTAGATTCTAAATCAGTAAAAATTTCTTTCCAAATAGTAATTTTAGTTTCACTAAAAGTAAAAATAGAAATAGCGCTAAGGCTAATTGGATTTTTATTTAAAAAATACATGTGAATGACAAAAGAGGCGACAACTTTATTTTCAGTCTCAAAAATCTCTTCTATGTCATAATGAACATGTTTTAAAGTATTTTTTAATTCGTACAGATATCCTTTATACGTTTCAGGAGTAGCTTGAATTATGCGATTATTTGTCTTTATAGTAAATTCATCGCTAAAAAAATGGCTGACATCTTTTGTTGTAAATTCACTTTCAGCTCGAAGATTTTTTTCCATCCATATCAATAATTGATCTATTTTTGTTCTATTATTCATTAGCTTTTCCATTTTTACTAAAACCTTAATTTCTATAACTATTTGAATCGTTTAATTTGCTATTGGCACAATTTCTTTTTTGCAATTCCTAATGCTAATTCACGCAAAATCTGTTATACTTTTTAACAAAAAAAAATGTATTAAATTCAAAATATTTAATCGAATAGATAAATCCCAATGAGCGTTAGTAGAATTAAATATCCAAAAACCCCCCATTTGCCTTGGTCTCCAGGTTTAACTGCAAACGATACTCGTCTTTTAGATTGTCAGCAATTTGAAGGCAAAGAGGTAATAGTGACTGAGAAGTTAGATGGTGAAAACACAACCATGTACACCGACTATCTCCATGCTAGATCTATTGACAATAGATTTCATCCATCGCGTGAGTGGGTAAAAAAACTTCATGGTACTATTTCCTACTTAATTCCTTTTGGGTGGAGATTATGTGGAGAAAATCTTTATGCGCAACACTCTATACCTTATAGCAACTTGGAAAGTTATTTTTATCTCTTTTCAATATGGGATGAAAACAATATCTGTATAGATTGGTACCAAACATTAAAATGGGCTGAATCATTGGGATTAAAAACCCCAAGGGTTTTTTATCAAGGGGTATGGGATAAAACGAAGATTTCACAATTATCATTTGATACAGATATTTGTGAAGGTTTTGTTGTGCGCACCGTACAGTCATTTCCTTTCAATTGTTTTGAGGAAAATGTTGCTAAATGGGTAAGGAAAGGTCATGTAGAGACTGAAGAGCATTGGATGAATAAACCTATCACTGTAAATCAGCTCGTAAAACATTCTTAAAAATGAACGATTTAATAAAGGAACTAGCTCAAGGTTGTTATTTGCCCTTCGATAGATTTATCGCTGTCTTTGGTCACCATTTAGATCTATTATATAAATTAGAAAAAACGGATCAAGACCCTCTTTGGCATGCTGAAGGGCACGTAGCCAAACATACGGATTTAGTTCTAACTCAAATCTATAAGATTTTAGATCAAGAAGCTAAACATTTACCTTTTGAACAAAGATTATCTTTAATCTTGGCGGCAGCTTTTCACGATATTGGTAAAGCATTAGTGACTAAGCTAAAAGTAATCGAGGGCATACCAAGGCTTACAGCTACAAAACATGAAAAAAAAGGATGTTCTTACTTAGCTTATAAACTCTTAGAAACAGATCTACCTTATCCTATTATTCAGCACGTGCTTCGCCTCGTAGCTTATCATGATAAGCCCCGACGCTTGGTGTTACAAAATGCTCCAAAACAAGCTTACTTTCATTTAGCCCGTCTTATAAATGTAGAGCTTCTTTATTACCTTGCTAAAGCTGATACTTTAGGGAGGACTTGTAAAGACCTTCAAAATCAATGTGACTATATAGAATTATTCCGCCTTTATTGTGAAGAGTATGGAGTGTGGAGGAAAGATTACCCATACGAGAAATGGCAGCAGTTTTTTAAGGATGAACTAGCTCATTTACCAAGCCAAAGTCTCGATGCAATTTTAGGTTATGCTATTCAAGATTTTGAAAAGGGGCTCATTTTTACCCCGGAAGAAGCAATAGCTCGTCGTTACCCTTATTTGCAATCGTTCCCACAGCTCATAATCCTATGTGGTCCAAGTGGATCTGGCAAAAGTACCTGGATAGAAAATCATTTGAAAGACTGGCATGTAATTTCTTTAGATCAATTGCGTCAAGAGTATGCAAAAAAAAGAGAGTCTCAAGAGCAAAATAGTTTAATTCTTGTAAAGGCAAAAGAATTGCTAAAAAAATATTTAAGAAGCCATCAAAAAGTGGTTTGGGATGCAACTAATTTAAAAAAAGATTTTAGAAGTATGATTGTGCAATTAGGACTTGATTATCACGCTCTTGTCACAATTGTGGTTTTACATGTTCCAGAATCGATCATTTATAAGGGAAATAATAATAGGGAATTTTGTATTAATAAAAAGGTCTTACAAAGTCAATTAGAAAGTTTAGAGTGGATTGAAGATGATGAAGCACATCGAGTGGTTTTTGTTAATCATACATCATCGCCACTTGAATTTAGAGGGGCCTGTCATTTAAAAGAGCTTTGAAAATACTTGAGGATCCTTTTATTAAAAGAGGTGAATATTTTCTTTTTTGCTAAATATAGCATTAATTACTTTTCTCTCATATTCTTTGCCATACATAGGGCTTACAGATTCTTGTTCATAAATATCTATTAATTGGAAAAAATCGGAGAATTCTTCTATTAAACTTTCCTTTGAATATAAAAAGGAAGAAATTTTCGAATAGGGATCGACTATGATTTTTTCTTCACTATTTGTAGATTGTTGTAGTAAAGGTCCATAAAAACCATCCTCTTCAGATGCTAAGGAAATGAAGATGTATCCTTCAGGTTTTAAAGTATGATACAATTGTGAACGGATTTTTTTTTGGAGTTGTTTATTTGTGATATGTTTATAACAAAAAATATCTATGGCAATTGTTATCGAAACCTTTTCTACGTCCCAACATGTGGAAACATCTTTTGCTTTAGCTTGTATGGGAAGTTTTAAATCCTTTGCTTGCCTATTGACAATTTCAATATTTGATTCTAATAGATCAAAGCCAGTAACATCAAAACCATTTTGGGCAAGGTAGATACTATTTCTACCTTTACCACAACCAATATCTAATGCCTTACCTTCATAAATTTTTTTCTCTTTGATCCAAGATAAAAATTTTATTAATGGCTTAGATGGGTCTATTCGATAAGAAGAGGGGATCCCTTGACGATTATATTCTTCTTGCCAAACGTCTTGATTTGTTTTCATTTAACAGTTTCTCTTAAGTTTTAACGTAAATCTTAACATCCAACGCTTTTTTAAAACCAACTTTTCTATAGAGTTTTTCTCCATCAGAAGAGGTTAGTAAAATGATTTTTTCAATATTAAGTTCGATAGCCCTTTGCTTTAAGAATTCAATGATTGCGGTGCCATACCCTTTTTTTTGAAATTCGGGTAAAACAGCTATATTAAAAACGCCACCTACTTTACCAAAGGGAATTAGGGTGCCAGTTCCTATAGGTTTGTCTTTTTCATAGATCAAATAGTTTTCAGCATCCGTATTTTTCATCAGAATAATTAATTGGTTTAAAATAGATGAGTTCATATGGAATACTGCTTTCATAATATCTTTAAAATCATCCATTTTTGCTGGTGAAATAATGCCTTTTTTAATCGAATTAAAATTTTTGACATCCCAACTGACTAAAGAACAATGGGCAGCAAAATTAAATCCTTTTTCTTTTACAGTTTCTATTATAGTTGAGTCATTTTCGCTATGATCCCAAAAAGAAAGAGGTGTTTGCACCTCTATTTGTTTTAGACATTGTAAAAAATGTTTATCTTTACAATGCATAACTGCATTAAAAAGTGGGTGGGGGATTCCGGACAACCATATAAAGGCGTCATTTTCATTAATGGTAGCCGGGAACATCGCTTGATAAATATCTTCAAACTTTCTAAGTAAATCTAAAGGGGTCATGTTTCTCCTTAAAAATTGTAAGATTTTTCTTAAATCTTTTCAGAAATACTAACACAACCTTTAATCCTAGTTTACCGTAGTAATTACGGTAAATAGATATGTTAAAACAGTTTTAACTCATCGAAGATCTGAGCCATCTTTTGAAGATCTTGTTTAGTTGAACAATCGAGTTTAATTTTTATATTTTCAATATAAGATTCTACTGTACGGTGAGATAGTTTTAAAATAAGGGCAATTTCTTTTGCCGTTTTGTTAGAGCCTGTTAGCTTTAAACATTCTTTTTCTCTTTGACTTAAACGATTCAACTGATCAACTTCATGGTTCATTCCAATGGCATTTAAGAAAGTGAAGCGAGTAGTGTTTTCAATGGTTGTCTTTATTGAATGATTAACAAGGGAGTCAACCCCTTTTAAATTAAATAAATTATTAGATTCTTCGTCCATCTTTTGTAAAAGTTTAATGGTATTTTTTTTAAAGTGGTTGGCAAAAGAATGAAGTAAGTGGGGTTCATTTAGAAATATTTGTTCTAAAGCGCTTTTTTTGCGATTAGCTGAAAAACCAAAAAATTCTACACCGTTCTTGTTTTTTTTAATAAGCAATACACCTAAATCCATATCAAGCACTTTTTTCCCAGCTTTTATCACCATCTCCTTGTATTCTTCTGAGCCATTGTGCTCCACAAGACACATGCCTGAATGATAATTACTTGCCTGTCTTAAGTAGGGATCGTTAAGGTAAATCTTTTCTTGCACGTAGTATTCAGCCCAATCTGGTCGATCTACTAATACCGTATATCTGTTTTGATTATCGATTTTATGGTAGGTAAAGTAACCGATACCAAAATGATCCTTTAAAGGCTGAGTCGTTTTTTTTACAATATTATGGTATTTTGCGATATAGTTTTGTACAATTTCTTGCCAAGTTAACATAGGAGTAAATAATAACTTAATTTAAGATTAGTTTAATGTTTAAGTTATTAAAAGCAAATAGGTTAAATAGCTAAGATAATCTTATATAAAAAATTATAACCTTCTACAGTCATTCATTCATGTTATCTCATGGCTTGTGTCTTCGCATTCGCTAAAAGTGTTAAAGTAATTTTGTAAAAATTTATGCCAAAAAAGTTCATTACTTGAACTTTTAAAAATTTTGTTTAATTTTTCTTTCATCTCTTCTTCTGAGAAGGTTGAAGAATTCTTGATCCATCTTTCAATCAGGTGATTTGCCATCTTTGCTTTTTTTAAAGTAATATGGATGCCGTAATTTTCATTGCTAGTTAAGAAAAAGTCATTATATTTTTTTGCCAACAATTGTGAATGGTTACTTAATATACCTTGTACCTTTCTACATTCTAAAGCAATGATCGGAACCTCTGACAATGATGATAAATTATATTCTTTGTATTTATTTCCCCCTTTTAAGAGTATTTGACAACCTCCTGCATCTTTTTCATTTATGATTCCCTCATATACCAGGTTAAATAAAACCGGTGGTGTGTCAAGCAAGTAAAAAAAACGCCTGATTATTAATTCAGAATCGATATTATAAATTTGCTCTTCAATAGGTAGTTGCCTGTAATTATGGTAGAAAAAATATAAGTCTTTAATAGAGTTATTTTTAAAAAAAAGTCTCGTTTCTTCTTTTGCAAATTCTTTGTAAGGTCCTAATTTCGCATTATGCAATCCATAGTTCCATAGCAATTGTGTATGAGCTTTAATATTTTCACCAGCTAGAAAGATGCAACTTGATAAGTTACCGATTAGCAAAGGGCAGTCAACAATAGAAGGAAAACCATCATTTACTAAAGCTAATCCATTTTTTATTTCATATGCATCAACATTCTCTAGTTGATAATTATTTTTTGGAAAGCCTCTATACAAAACACCTGTGTATTTACCGATATAATCGCCTTTATTAATTGCAGTATCGGTGTATAAGCCAACACCTAACTCCCTCGAAATCTTTTTAATATAGAGGCTTTTTAAATCTGGTAAATCCTTATGTCCTTGTGCTTTGTCATTCAAAGCTATTAGGTTATCTGGAATGTTGTGTTCTTCTTTTTCCCATTCATTAAATAAAAATGTTTTTGTGGCCATTATTTTTTCACTAAAGTGGCTTCCAGTTAGGCTAAAAAATTCTTTTCTTGTTAAGTTAGTTATTTTTCCTACAGAATCTTGGAAATTTAGAGGAATGATTTCATCGTTGTCATCGGGAATTTTTTGAATCATTTCTAAAATATTCTCAAACGTTAAATTCAAGTCATTTTTAAGTGAATTAGAAAAGATAGAAGAAATGAGAGCAATGATATCCATGTTTTCCAAAAGAGCTGCATGATGAATGGGCAGCCAATTTTTATTATCAGGCTGATTAAGCTCTTTATTATGAGTTAAGATATATTTAGTTAAAAAGGAGCAGTTAGTAATGCTAGCTATATGAAGTAAATTGAGTCTATGTTTTCCAAATGTTTCTCGCAGGTCTAAATAATTATTATTTGTCAAAAACTCTACGTCGGAAAAATTTTGTTTAAAGAGAGTCACGATCAAACCAATATTCGAAAGATAGACACTACTAAATCGATTTGTTTCAAAAGAAGCGATGTTTTTTCTATATTCTCTTTTTAGTTCTGGAAAAATAAGGTTATAGTAATTTTCAATTGTCATTTTGTATCTTTTATATAAAAGTTTTAATTTTAAAACTGTTGGATGGATCGTTATTTTTTTAAAAACGAATAATCGTATCAAAACCAATAAAAAAAAGATTTCTTTTTTTACCTAAATCAAAAGCTTTTCGATTCCAATTGCGATAGAAACTAACTTCAGGTCTTACTTGAAAAATTTTTGTAAAATTGTAAGTGAGCCCTAGTGTATGGCTGGTGTAGGTTCCTGAATATCCGCTTCTTTCCCCAAAATTATCTCTCACAATTTCATTTCTAATAACAAAAAAAGCTTTATCTGAAATTTTTTGTACTAAATAGTTAAGAATCCCATATGTAAGCGTTAAACCTTTTATCTTAGGTCCAAGACCATCTCCTCCTCCAAAAGATCTCTTAGGGCCAACAATTGCAGTTCCTCCAACAGCTGCATCTCTTTGCCACATAATGTAACTTTCAGTTTTAGTGTGTCTGTTTTCACTAAATTTATGCTGCCACGTACCGACTAAATAATTATAATTGTCACGACCAAGTTTTTTGCCATACATCTTAAATCTTCTGTAATGGGCACTATTAATGGAATTCAAGACCAAGTATAAAGAGTCGTTATTTGTACTCGATACCCATCGAATCCCAAACATTCCAGTCGGGACCGCGCCTTTGTACCAAGGAGCCATGTCAGTTCCTGAATGTAGTGCTGCTTGTATGGTCCAATTTTGATTAAGCATAGATGTGATCAAAATTCCCGTTTGTGTATATGTGTCAAAAAAAAATAAAAGAGAATGGCTACCTAAATAATTATCAGGGGCAAATTGTGTTTCAATATCTGGGCAGGACACCCATCTGCCAATACGAAAGATTGTACCTTTAGCTATATAGGGAGTGTAAAAGTCTAAATATTGTTCAGTAAAATCATAGCCATATAAATTGTTATGTTTAATTAATTGGCTACTTGTCCATCCACCAGCATTTACAAAGCGATAATCCATACCGTACATAAAAGAAGATCGAAAACCTATATCACATTCGTTTAAAGGAAGAGTATTAACTTCTTTTTCTAACCGAAAGACGAATTGATCCATTTCCACTCTATTGGGAACAATCCAATAACTCTCTGGTTCATTTGAATGAGTGCAGTTACTAATATTTCCACTTACATTCAGCCAACCATAAGCCTTTATTTTGCATTGCTTAAAGCTGTGACAAAGAGGATTGTTAGATAAATTTTTCATTAAAGGATAGATAGTGTCATTCACAGGTACCCCAATTAAAGGGGAGCCTTGGTATTCACTTGTAGGAAAAGGTGGTGAAAGAAAAGGGGCGGGTAAGGCTCTTCTTTCTTCAGAATATGCCTTAAAAAAACTTAAGGCCAAAAAAATTAGGCAAAACCTTTTCAAAGTATATCTATACAAACTTATTAGCGATCTTCTTTGCATAGAGTATTTTGCGAAGCTGTAATTTTCCATTGATCATTTTCTTTAATAAATACATGGGTAAATATTCCCTTTAATTGGGAAGGGATCTTCGTGGATGGTGTTATATTGGTCACGTCCCAAGATACATGAGCTAAAACTAAATTGGCAGTTACTTCTCTTAACTGACATGTTGTCATAGTAAAAATGGAATCTTTTAAAAAAGTTCTCAAAATAAAGATGTGTCTTTTTTCTATTTCCTCTTTTCCTGAAAAATGGATGCCAAAAATATTTACAAAATCTGCATTTTGACAATAGGAGTTACCAAATCCAAGCCCTTGATGCACATTCCAGGAATCAGTTATTTGATTTAAAATAGCATGAATAGCAATTTCATCATTCTTTTCCAGTGAAAATAATGGACAAAAAAATAGTGCACAAAAAAGTAAATTTAAAAAAATATTTCTCTTCATTTCTTCCCTTTTTATAAAATCTTAACATTGCCTAATTATTGTTCATGAAAAAAATATTGTTGAGGAACTATGAATATTAATTCAAATACCTTTTCTCCAATTGATCAAACGTTTCAAATATTTATGGATAAATGCCAAGAACTTCTTAAAAAGAAAAATGAAAATCTTGACAAACAATCTATTCAACAGTTGATAAATTTTTTAAGTTCAGAACAATTTAGAAAAAAAGATGTGCCCCAAGAGTTTGTTAAAGATTGCTATAAAGCTATAAAGGAAAAAACTTGGGTAAAAATAGAAGGGTTGCGCTATCGAACCAATACTATTCCAATTGAACTTGAAAACCTTTTTGAAAAAGTTATTCAAGAAAAATTACACATGAATAGCAATACCATAAATGTTTTAAAAACTAGTGTAAATATCACAAAACGTAGATGTAAACAAACTTTAAGGCATGACAATAACTTAACAGACTCAAAAAAGAATTGAGTTTTTTTGTATCAATCTAGCTATTTCCAAAGTAATTTCTTTGATCCCGTAGACCTTAAAATGAAGGTGAGCTAAATGCTTTGATACCCCATTTAACTTGAAAGCCCAATTTTTGACATATTCCTTTAGCAAGAGCATCACTCATTAAATAGCAAGTACTTAAGTTACAATTTTTTTGTTTGGCATCGTCTAAAACTCTATTAAATAAAGCTGTGCAGAAACCTTGCTTTCGAAATTCAGGAAGAGTGGCAGCGTTCCAAATACTTACTATAGAATCTTTAATTAAAGATGAAAGGGTTGCCACAATTTTGCCATCTTTTTTTATTACCCAATGTTTCATGTATGGTCTTTTACTTTTAAGATCCTTTTGCAAAGCATTTTTGAATTGATCTTTGCTAGGTTGAGGTAGTCCAAAAGTGTTGCAAACAACTTCATTAAACTCTTGGAAAGTTTCTATGTCTTTAATGAGTTCTATCTGGTAGTTGTCTTGTACATTTGGAACGAAATCTTTTAAATCGATAATCATTCCTTGAAAAATGGATTTGAGATCGTGAAAATTATGAGCAATTAATTTTTTTTCAAATTCGGGATTTGTATTTTCTTCGATCCACCATATGAATGGAATGTTCATTTTTTGGAAAAAAAAGATATTTTTATCAATGCAATCATTTTCATTATAGGAAGGCGTTCCAATTACACCATTTTGATAGGGACTAGAGATTCCTGAAAAAAAAACTTGTGTATCCACATTTTTTTTATAAACCGCATGACAAATGACTCGAATTGTCAACAAGAACTTTATAAAATAATCCAAAATGATCAAGTAATGGATTAAAATGTTGAACTTCATTAGTTGTATTCATAGCATAATCCTCACATCTAATTGATAGTCTCAATTTAATACAAAAAAATAATTTTTATTATTAATATAAAATGAAAGTTTTTTTATTTTTTTAAACAATTTTGAGTATTACAGACTATGAGAGTTAAGTTTTTATTTTTACATTTATTTTTGTTAACAATTAGTTATTTTAATTATGCTCTAGAATTTTCACCCTATTCGTCGATAGAAAAAATAGACGTTACAGGATGGCGTAAATTTGATATGGTTTTGGGTTTTCTCGATGATCAAAATACAAGTAAAATTGAGAAAGTTTCACTCCTTTTTCCAGGTTTTGAAAATGTCGTTAGTGGATCAGATGGTTTAGAACCACATGTTTTTGCACAAGATCCTGAAGGCATGAAATATACGTTTTGGTATTTACCAATGGAAAGCGATTTAAATTTAAATGAATCTTTTGATTTTT
>ERZ778024.2077-NODE-2077-length-19393-cov-58.110301_pt1 | contig 19393 bp, 30 predicted proteins | sample MGYA00375754_ERZ778024 | MGnify/ENA primary metagenome ERZ778024 (study PRJEB29350, sample SAMN05389827) | bioreactor metagenome | isolation source: Thiocyanate bioreactor | place: South Africa: University of Cape Town | collected 2014-02-18 ...
TTTCTCTTCTCAAAATCAGTCGAGTTCATTTCTGCTAAAATTGATGATTCTATTCGTTCATTCTTCTTGTTGTTATTATTGTAAATCAACGATGCATTCATTCATTCTTTCTTTTTTCTCTGGTTACGGTTACTTCTTATCAATGTTTGTGTGTATATATATACGTATATAAAGTAAAAGTTCTTATTCAATGAATAATAAAAAACAAACTTTATCTTGGCAGATTCACAAAACCAAAGAGAGATGAAAAAGAGAATCAATTGGATTTATTCATTTTCATAGAAATGACGAGCTCTTGTTCTTCTTCACCACCACCATCATCAACAACATTATCCGAGAATTTAATTGTTTATTCATCAGGATCCATCGAAATTCTTCGTTCGGAACTCAATTTAAAACAAACTTTACTTGGTGGACAATCATTTCGGTAGATTAATATCAACTTCAAAACAAAAAAAAAGGCTTTCTTCGAATTCATAGATGGTTCGAACAAATGCCAAATGAATTTGTTGGTGTTCTCGATCGTTATATTATTCATTTAAAACGCGAGAATGACAATATTGAATATAAATTCTATACAAATAGCTCTAATACGTCCATCAATCGACAAGAAGAAGCTTCATCGATCTTATCGAATTATTTTCAATTATCAATTAAATTAACTGATTTAATCTCACAATGGTCAAAATCTGATCAACGTTTTGCAAATAATAGAATCCCGCTTGGCATTCGTGTTCTTGCACAAGATCCTCTTGAAAATCTTCTTTCATTTATTTGTTCGAGTAATAATAATGTACAACGAATAACAAAAATGATCAAATCACTTTGCGAACAGTATGGCAAAGAAATCGGGTGTTTCAATGAAATTATCTATCATCAATTTCCGACAATAGGTTCAATAATGAAAAACTAAATCGTAAATAATAATAAAAAGAACGAAATATTTGAATATTTAGATGATCTTGATAAATCGAATCTTGAACAGCACTTGAGAGAATTGGGTTTTGGTTATCGAGCACGATATATTCATAGAGCGATTCAATATCTTAAATATACTATTAACGATCCGAAATATTTTCAACAATTAAAATCAGCTTCAGTTGAACATGCTCGTAGTGAGTTATTAAAAATCGTGGGTGTTGGTCGAAAAGTATTTGAAGAAGAATGAAATTGTCTAAAATGAAATTCATGTCAATCATTTTCAGGTTGCCGATTGTGTACTACTAATGTCACTTGACAAACAAGAGATCGTTCCAGTTGATACACATATTCATTCGATAGCTATAACACACTATGGACAAAATCAAAAGACACAATTAACAGCAAAACATTACGGTGAAATCTCGTCATTTTTTCAACAACTTTGGACGCCTTTAGCTGGTTGGGCGCAAGCTGTAAGTCAAAGTGAATTATTTTATTCAGTTGAATTAGTTGTTTATTTTATTATTTAGGCCGCTTTTTCTAATGAACTTCGTTGGTCAACTGAAAGTCAAGTGAAACGTTCGAAATCAACGAAAAAAATCTCATCAATTAAAAAAAGATGTTAAATGTACATAGACAAATAATCTATTTATTTTTTTTTTGTTATCCTTTTTTCCACTCGAAATAAACCGAGACAGAAAGATATAATTCTATTACACATATATCATTCATCAACATACATCAAGAGTATTGAATAACGTTTGAAAGAACTACTAGGCTTTGCGTACCGTCGTAGCCGTAAAATATCAAGACAAAAATACGGACAATTTGATTAACTAAATTTGTCAGCTTAGCTTGCTGATTATATATCTATATACTTTTAATGTCACTTAATAGAGCAAATGTCGTTCCAGTTGATACTCATATCTTTTCAATTGCCGTGACATATTACAGTTCGAGTAAATTTCATCGGTCGGTTTTTCAACAAATTTGACAGCCATTGGTTGACTTGATTCAAGCTGTATATCAACAGAAACTCTGTTATTTAGTTGTCGAGGCAACAATTTCAAAAAGAAAAGTCTTAAATACATGAAAAAAAATCTATATTTATATCTGCGTATATATCAATCTATTTATTCATTGTTTTTCTTTGTATTGGAAATAAACAGAAACAGAAAAAACTATATATATATATATATGTGTGTGTGTGTGTGTGTCTATCTGGAAGATTCTTTTCTTGTGCTTTTTTCTCTAATGGAAATCTCGATTTGTTCTCTGATAGGGAAAAAATGTTTTTTTCTTCTCTTCTAGTTCGTCTTTTTTTCTCTCGTTTCTCATTCGATCGAGAAAAAAACACATGTTTGAGAACGAGATCGATTGAAAATTACAAAGGCGTTGTTTTTTTTTATTAATATCAAAATAACAAAAACCAACGATGATTACGTGGCCGTAGATCTGCGATCGAAAGAACGTTCGGCAAGACAAATACACAATTCAATTAAGTCAAGAGAATATATGTGTGCCATTTTCAGTACAAAATTTCATTTTTCTTTTTTGAGACACATCGAAATTTCTTTACAAAAAAAAAACGTTTTGAAAAATTTTTTTCTTTTTGGGAAAACTTGGGAAAATTCATTTTGTTTTTGTTTTCCAACAACTGACGCACTCTATCGAGTTCTTTCTTCTTATTAGTTCAGAAAACAGAACAACTTGCTAATTATTATTTATTATTTATTTATTATTTATTTGTCATCGAGTAATCAGTTCGGATAAGAGATGACAGATTGAATAGGAAAAAATGTATTAACACATTCGAGTTTTTCTCCTATGTCGAGTTCGATGACGGTTTTCTATTATTGTTGTTTTTTTCTAGATGTAAAATCTTTTATATATCTATTGATTGATTGATATATTCGGAAAACGAACGGACTCTAATGGCAAGTCGAATTAAACTACCATTTCGAATGGGTGATTCGAAAAAGATCAATGAGATCGAAATAACTGAAACATCGAAAAAAGAAGATTTCGCATTGACTGAGGTAAGTTTATCAGCATCAAAAGCAACAACAACAACAACAACAATATAATTGAATTGCGTGTGTTTTTTTCCTATCATAGATTGTAAGATATGGTTTTCCATTTCATCCAACAACGTTAGCCTATGATCCTGTACAAAAAATACTTGCTATTGGAACAAGACATGGCATTATAAAAATGTAAAGCATTTTGGCTTTTCTGATTATTCGAAAAATAAATGAAATTTTTAGTTATGGTGGCGCTTTTGTTGAATGTTCATTGCAACATCCGAATGAAGTCGAAATTTTTCAATTAGCTTTCCGTATTAATGAAGTTCGTTTGCATTTGTCAAGTTTTTTTTGTTCATTTGCAAAATTGGATTGATTTAGGGCGCATTAATTAGTGCATGTCGAGATAATTCGATTCATTTATGGACTCTACGTCAAAAGAAACCGGTCATTGCCAATACAATTCGATTTGTCAAAGAAAAGTAAATGAACGAACGAACGAACGAATGAAAACATAAACCGATTTCGAATCTTTTTCATTTCACATTCAGAATCAGTCGTTGTTTACTTCCATTGGCATTCAATTCAAAATGGCTTTTAGTCGGTACATATAGTGGAAATGTTTATGTTGTTAATCTCGATACATTTACACTGTCATCATATAAAATTATGTGGAATAATGCAATTGGCATGTATGTGACTAAAATGAGTTCTAATTAGAGGATATCCTTCAATTATAATGCTCAACGTTTGTGTTCTTTTTTTTCTATGAATAGGGGTAAAAACACTCATCCCGGCGCTGTTGTTGATTTATGTCAAAATCCTGATGATCCAGCGCGAGTAAGAGTCTATAATTTGATTAAACCGTTTTTTCAACATATCCGGCAACGTGATTCGATGAGATGTTTCTTTGATAGATATTCGAATGAATACTAATTCAATTTGTTTGATTTTTAATTTAGTTATACATTGGATTCAGTACACATTTATCTGCACCCAATACACCTTCAACCGGACATGTTGTTTGTTGGAATTTGCAACAGAAAATATCGGAAAATGTTTATAGTCTAACACAAGTAGAACGTTCAACATAAATTAACAAAATGATTGAGATTGATTTTGTATAGGGTTTAACATCGATCTGCTGGCATTATGAAGGTCGACAATTTATGTGTTCACATTGTGATGGTTCGTTGTCTGTTTGGAATCTACGAGCCGTTGATAAACCTGTCAGCGTTAATTATCCACAAGGTAGATTGATCATTTTTTGTTTGATTTTAATTGAATTTCGATCGTGATATTCGGTGTAGCACGTATTTGTAAAGATGAAGTACATCGATTCGGTGCCATTAATAAAGTTCTTTGGACCGCAGTTAAAAGCACGTAAGATGCAAATGAAAAACGGAACGATTTTTTTCAAATGTGTTTCAGTGGTGATCCGTTTATTATCTTCGATGGTGGAATGCCGAATCAAAATGAACAAATGTCATCGAAATCTTCGTCATTCTATTTCACCATACTTCGTGGTCAGACAGCCAAAGTTTTGCAAATGGATAATTCAATTGTCGATTTTCATGTCATTTCACCGTCACCTCATATAGCTGGTTAATTCAATTGCACAAAGACATTTTCTCGTCAATAAACAATCTTCTACATTTTTTTTTAGATATACCCGATCCATCAGCAGTTGTTGTTCTATTAGAAGACGATCTTGTTGTTATTGATTTAAAAACTGAAAAGTAATTAAATTGACTTCAATTACGAGTTTTTTCTTCTTCATTGTCTGCATTTAGTTATCCTCTATTCGAAAGTCTTCATACATTAGATCTACATGAGTCACCAATAACTTATTGTGATTATATAACAGAACCGAATATGAATTTCTATCAAAATCTTCTTCGTCTACAATCAAAACAAACATCGAAACGCACCTACAGTCAACAGGTTGAATGCAAATGAAAATAAGCAAGAATTTTTGTTTTTAAATGAATCATTTTTCTATTTCAAGGAAAATCCTGTCTCGGGCGGTCGATCTGGCGCAACTATATTCGGTTATAACGAACTTATTATTACTGGGTAAAGATTCAACGAAAAATTTGTCTCATTTGACAAATATTCTATTCGAATAGACATGCTGATGGTACGATTAAATTTTGGGATGCATCCGGTTGTAATCTTGTTTTTCTGTACAAACTTCGTACGAATCGTTTATTCGATCGTGTTCAATCGACAAGCTCAACTCTCGCCCAACCGAAAGATTGCAATTCACTTCTCAAATTCGATACGAAATCAACACGCTCAAATAGCAATACAAATGATGAACAACAAATATTCTCAAGCGAAGATAATCTTTATAGTATCTATTCAATAAAAATCTGTTGTGAAGGCAAATATTTAGCAGCTGCTGGCCGTGGTGGACATGTGACTTTATTTAAGTTGACTGGCTCGGAATTAGAAAAAGCTGATGAAGGTCTAGGCGATTTAGCTTGTTTAGAAATACCGATATTTCATCGGAATATTTCCAATGATCGTGATGAGACAAATATCAATGCAAATGAATTGCAAATGAGACAAAATTTAGAGAGAAAAGTTAGTTCAAATCGAGTTTTATTTATACAAAAAACAACAACAACAAATTAATTTTTTTATATAGGAATTTAAAAGTTTATTTCGAGCTAAACGAGGCTATCGACGAATGCCTGGCTATCAACCTGAACTTGTTTGTTTATTATCATGGTTGCCAAATGATAAAATTCCTCTTTTAACTGATATAGCAATTAATTCCAAATATGGATTGTATGACGACAATTTTCTCTTCTTTGCAAAAAAAAATATGAATTTTGTCTAGATTAATTTTCGGCTTAGAAAACGGTCTTGTAGTTATCGATTATTTAAGTCAATTTATTCTTATGAACATGGCTACAGGAGATCTCTATGGAACGGCGGATCCATTTCAACGAGCACCTCTCTCTCCTAGACGTCGTGGACAATCGAATGATTTCAATAACGATGATTCAAATGTATTCAGTTATGACTATCAGGTAATTCGATACTTGTCAATGTTTTGACTTCGATCTTTTTCGCTCATTGTTTCTCATAAATTTAACATTATTCTATCTGTATATGTTAGCACCGATCATTAGCACCTCATACAGGTCCAATGACGAATATTTTTTCTTTGAATAATCCGACTGAGAATTTCTCATCGACACATCTACAACCATTTGATTCCTATAATCAAATGATTCAAAGACGATCGTTTGATATCGATTCGAATCTATCCGATGAGAAATCATCGAATCCAATGTTATCGAAAACAATTCGTACGATACGAAAACATTTGACACGTACGACAAATAATGAAAGCGATATTAATCAAATTACTGAAGAAATTCACCGAACATTTCCCAAACAGACAATAACAACTGTTACTATTCAACGAACAATACCCAATGAACAACGCATAATCAATTTTCCAGCGAATGATTTCAATAATTATTTTCCAAATAATCTTTCGGATAGTTTCAATGATAATATCTATCATCAACAACAACAACAAGGACTATCAACAAGTTATACGACATATCATACGAGAACGGTTACCGTTCATAGTAATTCGGGTGCGAAAAAAATAATAAAACGAACGCTGTTTTGTGTCTCGATGAATGAAGTTTTTTGTTTATTAACTGCACGGGAATGATTGAATAATCATAATGTGATATGATATGATATGATATACATCTATCTTCTTCTAGCTATCCTCATCTCCTCCTACTTCTTCGAGTTTCAATGAAAAACGAACCCAACATTTATCAACTGATATTAACTCGGGACTTTGTAAGTTCGATGTTAATATCACATAAAATGTCTACCGAAAACGAAAATATACTAACTACTAAGCTTTCTATTCATTCAATGTTCGTGAAACTAATCGTGATTTGTGTATGCTTCGCTTTCATTGTGATTGCATGTCGTTCGAAAACGATAATGAAAATCAATCGTCAATTATTCGCATCATATCTGTTTAGATAAACCTCTGGTTATTGATCTTCCACGTTCGTCAAGTACATCTAGTCTGGATAATATAATAACGAATGAATCTGTGTGTGAAATACAATTTTCCGAATCATTCACATACAAAAATGGTTTGTCTGAAAATGGAGAAAAAAAAACTCACGAATCAATAAATTTTCGATTGATTTTTCAAGATTTTACAATTTCACCGAGTGTTTGGATTGGTACGAGCACAGGTTCGGTTCTAGTTGTTAATTTAAATATCATTTACGAACCACGAAATATCAGTGGTAAGAATTGACTAAATTGACGTATTGTTTTTCGAATAATTTCTATTGATTTCAGTTGTACCAAGTGGAACACTATTTCGATTGAGTGGAAGAATTCAACACATAGCTTTTCTCGATCAAAAAGCCATGATTATACCATCACCGAGTGAAAAATGGGATACAAAAAGTCGAGATACTCTTTGAAAATATCGATGCATAACTTTTAAAATTCATTTTAGAATCGAAAAATAATCGAATCAATGATGGTACTCAAGATTTAAATTTATCTGGTGGTGCTATGTCTTTGCCATTGGCAAGTTCGCCTCCTCCATCGAATAACATTCAATTTGCTGTTTTTTGTTCTTCAAAAGAAGCTCGGGTAACAATATTTTCTACTATTGCAAAAAAATATTTCATTTGCTTGTTTTTTTTCTCTCTCTCAAACATTAAAGGTCATTTCATTACCATCGCAAGTTTGTATATCAAAACAAAAAATATCGGATTCGCTTGGCACATCGGCATCGAATATTGTTCGAGCATCTGTTGTTAAAATAGCTAGTGAGTCGAAAGACAACAAATGAGTAAAAATCTTGACTTCAATCTATCTCTTCAAATATAGATTCGGCTTGTTTGGCTTGTTATCTCTCGGCTGGTCGTATACTTGTTTATAGTCTACCGAGTCTACGCGAACTTTTCAATACAACACTCGATTCAGCTATCGATTCTTATCGAACAATGATCGGTCTGTCATTTACATTTACTGATCGAGGACATGCATTATACATGTGTTCACCAACTGAAATACAGAAAATGACGATATCTTCAGATGTGAAGTACGTTCGACCGAGGATATTGGGCTGTTTTTATTGCCAATTGTTTTCTTATTTTTCTTTTCAAGAGAACAAATTAGCGAAATGTTATGCGAATTATACAGTCCATCGGTATCAATGCCTGAAGCACCAAAACAGAATTTCTTTGCGAAATTATTTGCCTCAAATTCAATGATCGATTCCGATCAACTATGTAAACTTTTTTTCATTTAGTGAATTTTATTGTTTTTTCCTTCTTCTAGTCGGTGAAGCCGCTGGCAAAGCTCCAGCTGGCGTTATCAAACGCGAAGATGCCAATGTTAATATGGATCAATTACGTGGAAAAGCTAATTCCGCAACGAGTGCTATACATGATACGCGAATGGTTAGATAGACTCGATTGCTTTCCATAAATTGTTTGATTATTTTTAGAAATTAATTGAACGTGGTCAAAAATTAAGTGAAGTTGAACTCGCTTCAAAACAAATGACTGATCGTGCTGATGAACTCGCTAGTCTCTCGCATAGAATGATGATAAAACAAAAAGAAAAAGCCGAATGGTCATGGCCATTTACTTCAAAGAAATCGTGATGACAAAAGAAAAATGCACTAAGAATTTAACAAAAAAAACTAATCAAATTTTCTTTTTATTTTATTCTCTTTTTTTTCTGATTTTCACATGAGTGCAATATATCCTTGGCAAACACAAAAAAAACAGCGTTCTCTTTTTCCCTCAAATTTTAGTATTTTTTCTTTTGTTGTTGTCGTTGTGTATGTGGTTTGATTTGACATACGTAAACATACATATATATATATATATATTTATACATATTCTATTTTTTTTCTTCTTCTCGTACGATTGATCCATGCAATAATTTTCATTCGTAGACTACGTACTTACACGCAACAGCGAATTTCGTTCGTTTTTCTTTCGCTATTATTTTCAATACATGATTTACTGTTGTGGTGGAGAAATGAATTTTGTCTCTTTTTTTCTTCTCTCTGCTTTTTATTAACAATGTCAATTTCAACAAGAATCAACCCTCAATTGTTTCGTTTTCTTCTCTTTTCCTGATTTGTAAAACCCTGTTGTACTTGTTTTTCTTTTCTTGTTGGTTGGTGGTATTTGAACAGAAATGATTCTTTTTACTCATTTCTGCGCGTATTAAATAAAATAAAAACTAAGAAAGAACAAACGAAAAGTCATCGAATTTATATTCAACTAAATTCTCATCAGTTTTTTGACCAATGATTTCGCCCAGCCGAACTTTTCGTATTGCATCGTAAGCTGATATTAATAAATGAGGATTGACATTGGGAATATTATGACCTGGAAGAATAAGTTCGATTTGATACATATGAATGGTATTGACTAGTTTTTCTAATGACTGAATATAATCGTTGAGATTGGTCTCTGGACGATAGAGATAAACAGGTCCTTGATAAAATGTATCACCAACGAATAGTAATCGATGTGTTTTATCAATGAATGATATGGAATCTGGCGTATGACCTGGAGTGAATATGATTTCAATATCATGTCCATTTCCAAGATGAATTATATCGCCATCAGCGACATAGTTGCTGAATGTAAACGGTTTGATTGAATAAGATTTTCGATCGAATGTATTCGGCAAAAATTCATCTCTAATTGCACCATCTTTGACTTCATCTTGAGCGTCAAGAAGAAGATCCTGATAATTTTTCTTTGGAAAATCACATTGAATACCGATTAATGACTGTTGAAAACGCCAATTATCACCGATATGATCATGATGTGTATGTGTATTAATAACAATCAAAGGATTTGATGAGAGTTCATGAACAATATGTTCAATATTACCTATGCCCATTCCTGTATCGATTAGAAGAGTTTTATTTGAACCGAGAATTAAATAGGAAATAACTTCTTCGTACTGATATGGTTCGTAGATAGCGAATATTCCTTGACGAATTTCATAGACTTGAAACCACGATTCATTTGTTTGAATACGCTTTAGAGATGAATATTGCGAACGTGGTAGTTTATCGAACCAGGATGACATAGTGGTCTATCTTTAATACAAAGAAAAACGAAATCGCTATGATTAAGACTAATACGATCTATATATTATTTTTATTCATAAAATAAATGTTCACAATAGTTGGTTATTATCAATCAAAAAGCAGTATCTATCCGGTGGGCAGTTAAATGAAAATCATGAATTTCTTATTTTGTATCAGATACATCTGTGGATCCTAATGATTGATAATAATTGGCAAGAACTTTCCAACCAGCAGGAACCATGAAACCATCGGGTGGTTGTTCACCACTTCGTGCGATTTTTCTCATTCTTGTACCGGAGATAAAATCGAATTCGTCATGATGATTTGGATCATAAAACGCCATGGATTTCGAGGTTTTATTATAAGCAGCAACTTTAAATGGCAAAATTTGCAATTGATTAAGTCCAGGTGCCATAGTCAAAACTCTCGAACCATGTGTTGGATCATAGAGGTCCTTTGATTTATCCGATGGATGAGGTAAACCGGCTGGATCACGACCAACAATATAGAATGTTGTACCAGTACACATACGAGCTTTAGCATGCCATTGCACTTCAGTTGGACCAGCGTAGCTCATCGGTGATGGAAATATAGCGAGAACGGTTCGAGAACGATCGAGTCGATCATCGATATCTTCAGTTAGGAATGCTTGATGTTGAGCCATACGAACAGGCAATGGAACATCGTCTTCTTTCGTCCAACCACCTTGAATCAAATGAATTTTTTTTTGCTGTTGTCTATAATGAAATCGAATTACCTAGTGGATGAAGAAGAAGAACAGGATTTTTAAAACCACGATCGATTAATAATTGACGTGTTGTTTGCATTAAAAGTGAATGTCCATTATGAATAGGATTACGGAGTTGAAAAGCAAAAACGGCATCAGCCTAATTTCGAATTATCATAGAATAAATTCGATTGAACGCTATTTCGACTTACTTTCATTTGGCGAAAACGTTTTCGTAATTCATTTGGTGTCAAACGAAATTCATCTAAACCGTCATTCCAACGAATTCTTTCGACTACTTCCAAATCACCGCCAATCAACCAATCACCACTTTCATAAATCATCTAACAAGTTTATTCATTCGAAATGATGTTTTTCTTTATTTCAAATCGGTTTACTTTAATATGTGGATGTCCAATATCTGTGGTACCGAAAATTCGTGCACATCGTTCTTCTTTTCTATGTGAATAAAATTCTGGACTTTTCAAAAGTGCTATGAATCGATTTTGATAACATAATGCAATTGTCGACGACGATTTTAAACGTTCTTTTTCATCAGTTGTACATGGCAAGACAATTGGAATAGTTTGATTTTCAATATGACCTAACAATTTTGCACTAGACAAAGAGCAAACAATTCCATCGAAATTACCTTTCATGAGACAGCCAAAATGCAAACATTGTAGATATTCAGTTTCACGCATAAAACCAGAAAGAGGTGTTGCCCAACCTTCGCTTAGCACTTGAACCCATTGAAGATCTAACTAAATTTGGAAGAGACTGTTAATCGAACTTTTATTTTCCATTTCATTAATTTACTGTAGTAATTTCCAATCGATTTAAATTAGGATAGTCTTCTATTGCTTTTTGTTTGACATGTTCATTCATGAAAAGTTCACGAACTGATAGAATTAATGTCGACGAAAGAACATTCTTAAAGAATAGTATAATGTTAAAAAGATATGGCTAAAAAAACGAAATAATAATTTACATGTTCAGCTAATTTCTGAATGATTTTTTCAACTGATTGATTAGTAGACAAAACACTTGTATCAACATTCACATCAGGACTTTCAGGTGCTTCATAAGGTGAGTCAATGCCCGTAAAACCTTTCAATAGACCTTTTCGTGCTTTTTCATATAAACCTTTGCAATCTCGTGATTCGCAAACAGACAAAGGTGTGCTAATAAAAACTTCAACAAACGGTATTTGAGCATCTTCATGCAGTTTTCTCGCATTTATACGATCCTAAATGAAGATTTCATATTCATTTTTGTTGATAATTCAAAAACAAAAAAAAGGTACTTCTTCAAATGGACTAATAAACGAAACAATACACATTAAGCCTGCATCAGCAAATAATTTGGCAACTTCAGCAATACGTCGAATATTCTCGACACGATCCGTGTCCGAAAATCCGAGATTTTTATTTAATCCACAACGAATATTATCTCCATCGAGACAATAAGCTGGCAAACCTTTACTGACAATATATTCTTCGAGAGCAAAACTGAACAAACAAAAAGCGTCACATTGGTTATTGATTATTCGCGTACTTACGCAATCGTTGATTTTCCTGCACCAGACAGTCCTTGAAAATAATCATACAAGTTTAATGAAAGAAAAAAAAAGCTTACATATACAAATATGTTTACCTGTTAACCAAACAGTTGAGCCGCGAAACGCACCACGTTGTCCCAAGGCAATCGCTCGTTTTTCTCGCGATATTTTCGATACCGAATAAAAGATATTTTCGTTCTAAATACACAACGAAGAAAAAAAACCATACTTGAAATTGATTATGAATGAAATTTTACCTGTTTTTCAACTCCAGTAGGTTCATGATTGTTCACAGTTGACAAAGATTTTCGAGCAAAATTTTGTTTTGCTAAATTAATAATAATATCGGTTAGTTTACTACTAAATTGATATTCGTCATTGACGATATTTAATGACAAATTAAAAGCTGAGATCATATTGATTAGTGGATTCCAATCGATAGATTCATTTGTTCCAACAAAAAGTATAAGTTGAATTGAATTCGTTGAATTCGAATCAAGAAACGATAATAATTGTGGTAGTGTTACTGGTATAGTTGAGCAACAGCAGATTATCGATGGATGATCATATGATTGAGAGAGATTAACTTCAATTTGAGAGTCCAAATTACTTTTCAGTAAAGTTAGCGGCGAATCTTGTTCATGGAAATTTTCTTTTACTAATAAATTATTAATTAAATTCACGTTGTCACTGTTAATTCGGCAGATATATTTCGGAATTTGTGACATGCACTTTTCTTTTAAATAAAAAGTACGTTGAGAACGAGAAAAAGAAAAGAAAAGAACTGAACTGATACAATCTAGTAATTATTAATGGTGAGACTAGCGAAGCAATCTGATTCGTTGGAACAGATGTCATCAGAAGTACTGCATGCATACTTATATATATATTTATTCAGATGGGAACTCATTTCCTCTCTCGAATTTCAAAATGACTCTCACGTTTATTAATTAAAACCATCTGCTATCGTTTTAACGAGAGCTGACGTTTCTTTTTTTGGATAATATGATATTGAAATCAACAACGACAACAATGAATCGAACAGAAAAAGAAAAGATAAAATGATTTTTGCTTAGATTTGAAATTCTTGTTTTCATTTTTTTTGTATGTCACTGTGTAGAAAATTTTATTTCTTTCTTTCTTTCTCTTTTTTAAAGAATGTTAAATATCTTTTTTAATTCAATCATCAATTGCCAATCGGATTTTTGCATATCGTCACGGAAATGATCTTTAACAACGTCGATTGAATCACGAGAAATCTAGACAAAGAAACCGATGAAATCGAAGTTTTCCTTTCGATCATTGTCGAATCTTTACTTTGCTCATCAATAGATCAGTTTCATCGAAATGACGACCGAACATTCGCGGTGCTTCACCACCAACAGGCTCGATTTTAATGCAAACTTCGGCGCCTTTTCGTGCGACTTCCATTGGTTTATGATTCATTTCGATACTAACAATACGACCCAAGTCAACAAACTAAGAATAATAATAAATATAAATACGAACATTCAAATAGAAAAACGCATACTTCTTTCGATGGGACACATATGGGTGTGCCTAATTTAACGAAACCATCTTCGACAATAACACCACAAATAATGGGATCTCGAGAATTGAAGATATATTGCGGTAGAACACGTAATTTGCATGGAAATACGGCGAGATGACGATTTTTTTCTTGATTTTCTTTTTTCAGACGTTCACGATGCGCAATAAACATGTCGAATAGATGATAGATGATATCAGCTTGAAAGATTTTCACGCCTACGAAACATTTCATTGGTCATATTCATTAAAAGGAAACATCAATTCATTGAATGTACTACTAACCAACACTATCGGCATGTTCTTGAGCATCTCTTTCAATTCGAACATCAAATGCTAATACAACAGCCCATCTTTAAAAAAAAGAAAAGAAAAGGTAAATCATTGACAACGGTTCATTATTATTACTGTGGATCTCGTTCGAGTTGTGTCGATGCTCGGATAATATCTTTTCGATGAACAGGTCCAATATTAATACCAGCATACTAAAAGCAAACATTGAATTTTGCATACGGATATAATTTGTTTCTTACAGGAATATTTGATGTTTTCAAAAATTCTAGAAGAGCTTCGAGAGAACCTAATGTCGATGCTTGAACATAGACACCATTTTCTTTTAATTTGATTGAGCTGAGAGCTGATTTAAGAATGTTTTGAATTTCATTTTTAAAGTATTCAACTTCATCATCGTTTCGACCGACAAATAATGGTAAACCGGCCATGGATTTTTCTAAATCTTTAGCAGCAATTTTGATACCACGAGCTGCTTTGACTTGTTTGTAATTTTGATATTGATTCTTAAATTGAAATTGAAAAATAGAAAACAAAGAAAAACAACAAAACTATTTGATTTTCTACTCGAACACGTAATTCACGATTTGGTTCAGGCATAAGTAAACCTCTGACTTGTGTTACAATTGGTCCTTCTTGACCAGCAACAATAATCGTATCACTAAGTCGTAAATGACCGTTGACGAGAACAACATCAATTGTTGTACCAAGACCACCAATAGCTTTGACCTAATTAATCATTCAAAATAAAGATCAGAATCTCATTGTTTTATCTCGAAACATACTTCCATCACAGTTGCTTGTAATTCATCGGTGTAGGATAAACGTTTAGCTAATGATGTTTGACATTTTTCAATAATCATTGCAATTAATGAACCCATGCCGTCACCTGTGTGAGCAGATGTTGGAACCATGGAATAGTATTCATCGGGATTCGGATTTTTATAATAGAGTGCAACGTTTAAGCCCTATGGAAAAGCAAAAAAAAACAAAAGTTTTCATTTTTATTGTTGAATATATCTGATTGACTTGTTCAGCAAATTGAACAATAGTATCATTGCATTTTTTTTCAAATTCATTTTTCGTATTTTGTCCTTGTTCTTGCAAGACGAGTTCGACATTTTTCTTGTTATCACCTTTCCAATTATACAATCGATCGATCTAAATATACAACGAATCGAATGATATCGTTTTAATGATTTTGATTTCGAACTTTATTCAATGCGATAATAAATGGTGTTTTTCTTTCGCGTAGTAATTGAAGTGATTCGAGTGTTTGCGGTTCTAAACCGTGCATTAAATCGACAACAAGAATGGCTAAATCACAAAGTGATGAACCACGTGAACGTAGATTTTTAAACGATTCGTGACCAGGTGTGTCGATAATTAGAAGACCAGGAACAATAAAATCTCCTTCGCGTGTTACTAATTTTCGGCACATTTTTGTTCGTTCACGAATAGTTTCTAATGGCACGTTGGTTGCACCGATTTGCTGAGTAATACCACCGGCTTCCGAATCTTGAACGTGTGTTCGACGAAGATTGTCCAAGATTTTCGTTTTACCAGTATCGACATGACCCAAAACGCAAATAACAGGCGCACGAAGAACTTCGGTCGAACGACGACTTTCACATGTTAGATGACGTCGTTGCAATCGATTTCGTACACGTTCCATTGGCGATAATTGATCATTGTCATCGTCATCACTCGATGAACTAGTTTCATCACTATCGTCCGATGAGGTTTCTTCGTCTGATGAACCCTCGTCGGAACTTTCATTTGCAGCTTGTGCAGCTGCTGTACTTGTTGTTGCTGATGATTGAACGGATGCCTCTCGTTTAACTTCAACAGTCGGCGTTTGAGATTCTTTTGATTGGTCAATTGTTTCTTCTTCCGAGTCTTGTTCCCAATCTTCTTTCAAATTATCTTCTTCTTTAACTGCCAATTTCTTTTCGGTTTCAACAGGTGTAACAGCTGTTTGTGCGCTTTGATTTGTTGTATCAGCATTATTCGTTTGTTTAGCATTTGTTTGATTTTTCTTTCGTTTATCATCATAGAGAACTCGTTTTTTCACTGGTTGTTCTGCGCTTGTCGCGGCTGTATTTCGAGCCGGTACTTGTACACCAGCAGCTTCTAATTGAATTCTAGCTCGTTCAAGTTTTTCTCGTTGTTCTTTCGTTAAATACGATCCTTCATCTTTCTTTCGTTGAATACGATCTTTTTCTTTTTGTTTCTTTTTCTCTCGACGTTCTTTTTCCAAACGTTCTTGTTCTTCACGTTGTTTGTCTAATAATTCTTCCAAACGTTGTCGTTCTTCTTCATCACGTATAGCTTTTAATTTCGCTTCTTCTTGTTGTCGTTGAAATTCTTTCATTAAACTTAACTAAATTTTGCATCAACAAACAAAATCAATCGAAAGACAAATATATATATCAAAATAAACGTACAGTTTTCGAATCGACACCACCTTTCGACTTCTTTTCGGCTGCTTTTTTCTTATTTTTTGAACTTTTCTTATCATCTGCAGCAGCAGCAGCAGCCGCTGGAGCATCTTCAACTGTTGAAGGTTTGGCTTCGTCGACTTGATTTTCGGCTGCTTTTTGTTCAACAGGTTCGTTCTATTGAAAAGAAAAATCGAAACATTTTCGAAGTCAATCAATTTAAATAAGATAATTCTTACGGTTGATGCTGCTTCTTTAGCTGCTTCTTTACTTTCTTCTTTCTTCTTTTTCTTTTTCTCTTTTTTCGCTTGTTTTTTTCGGTCATCTTCATCGAATTTCTCGTCGATTTCTTTTAAAATATCTTCTAAATCTTGTCCTTCACCGTCTTCAAAATTGCCATCACCATTATTAGCAACTGTTGTTGTCGCTTGTTGTTTATTCTTTTTACTTCCTTTCTTTGTCGATACACTTGTTGATTCAATTGCAGCTAATAAAGAATCAATATCTTCATCTTCTTTCTTAGCTTTTGATGATTGATTTTTCTTTTTCGGTGCTTTCTTTTTCGATGATGACGATGTTGTTGTTGTTGTTTTAGCCGGAGCTGATTCATTGTCATTATCATTATCATCATCATCTTCTTCGATATTATTTTCTTCGTCTGATGGTAGAAAAGCGAATTTTGCTTTGAATGACGTTGTTTGTTGAATTAGTCCGCTATCATCGTCATCATCGTCGATGTTATTAGCGATATTGGAATTTCTAATAAATAGAATCAATAATTGTTTTCCTACGTTTTATATTCAATAAATAGAAACGCGAAATTACTTGGGTAAAGGTGTTTTCTTTGTTTTGCTTGCCATTTTTATCAAGCATTCGGATGTATATCAATCTAAATAAATGTCAAGTTAAGTATTTCAACGAAATCTTACGCAAGAAAAACAAATGAAATTCAAAATGGACGAAGGACTTCTACTACGAACTAGAAATAGTAGAAATGACTTTATTTATCGACGAAAGATTTTCATTCGATGGAAATTTATATGATTCAAACCAAATCCAAAAAGGTTTTTTTTTTCTTTCGAAAAGATGGCGCCAGAATAAATAAAAAAACTTTCTTGTCAATGAAACAACAAGGAGAAAAAAATAAATATTATTTATTGTGCAATGTTCACATTGAGTGAATAAAAATATACGTTATATTACATCTTTATTAGTTGTCAGTTCAATGAGAAAAATGAATGAATCAGACTAGTTATCCGTTGGAATTGATTTTTATCTTGAATTTTCACGGAACACCGGATATTATCACATGCAGATTTTCGATGATCTATCGTTTGTTTTACATCAGCGGATTTCGAACTGAATTATAAACGCATTTGACAGCAAAACGTGGAAACATTGCTGTTACAATGGTTAATATAGTTGTAAACCAAAATCGACCTTGTCGAAGTGTTTGATACGAGACTTGATATGGACTTTCGCCTGCAATACAATTGACGCATGTAACATCAAAGATTAATGTAAAACCAAGAAAAACAAGTAAACTAAACGCGATTGAACTTATCATGGATAAATCAACTCTTGATGTTTGCAGAAGAACATGTATCAATGATGTAATGATCATACTCGTTGCAATCGAAAAACCAAATGATGAAACATCCATATAATGCGCATCTTGATAGGCGAAATAAGCGAGAAAGAATATCACCGCACTTTGCCAGATAGCGTCCAAGATATTTATCCAATATGACCACATACGATAGCATTTGGCATGAAGAGTATACTGATATAATTGAGGTTCATGTAAAGCACGTTCGGCTGGAACATGTTGATCGAATAGTGCGGCAGCACACTAAAATATGAAAAATATTTCAATCGAATTTTTTTTTCGTAATCGTAGAATTTTACTTGAGGAAGCACAGTAAACAAACTTGAGTATAGAGTTAAATCTAGAATCGATAGAAAACGTATTTCTATTCATTACATCAACACTGATATGACTTACATAATGAATGAAGAGTAACTGCACCAGAAAATCCATTGAAAAATTGATGAAAAAATATCACAAATACGTATGCACAATTATGCATGAATGTATACAAAATTAATTCAGCTGTTCGAGTAAAACACCAAGCACCATGAACTAATAACAAACGACGAAGACAATCGAATCGATCAACAGCAAAATCACCAGCAGCAACTGCTTGTGATCCTTCTCGACCATATACAGCAACACCACAATGTGACTCGCGAATCATTCCAACATCATTTGCACCATCACCAATAGCCAATATTCGATGTTTGAATACTGTCTTAGCAACACTTACCAGTTCACGTTTTTGTGTTGCTGATACCCGACAAAATATAACCGATTGACATTGTGATGCCATCTCAATGAAGTCTTTTCCTTTATATCTCATTATAGTATCTATAATATCATATAGTAGAAAATGATTGATTTATCATTGTAACAAAAAATATCATCTGACTTAGGTCATCTCCAGTAACAACAAGCGAAACCGGTGGCTTTTGAGCACTAATCACATCCTTCATTCGAGTTATAGTTTCACTTGTTCTCACCTCCTCAGAGATTGTTAATTCTTCATTACCTATTTTCATCAAAAAAGATAATAATTACAATTTCCAAGCAATCAAACATACGAAATTTTTGGTCAGTTTCGATCAACTGTGAACTATAATAAATCATATGAGTATGTTGATTTAATCGAGCTTGTGCAGATG
>ERZ778024.2078-NODE-2078-length-19392-cov-53.775456_pt1 | contig 19392 bp, 20 predicted proteins | sample MGYA00375754_ERZ778024 | MGnify/ENA primary metagenome ERZ778024 (study PRJEB29350, sample SAMN05389827) | bioreactor metagenome | isolation source: Thiocyanate bioreactor | place: South Africa: University of Cape Town | collected 2014-02-18 ...
CTCTCTCTCTTCTTGTTTCATTTTCCTTTCAAATAACATCCGTTACCTTGTTCAACAAGCGGAAATACGAATCAACTTAACGGTAATTTAACTGTTGACATTTAAGTCGTTGTTACTTGTTTATGATCGAATTTAATGAACTTACCTTTAACGAGAAAACATCGTGTTTGCAATATTAAATAGGATCATTAGTCGAGACTAATTACTTTTTTTTTCGACTAAAAATAAAAACAAAAGACGGAAATAACATCAATTGATGAAAAAGAAGGCGAAGGACGGGATTGGTTTCAAATGAAATCTTCATGTTCTTTATGGCTAATTCACGAGTTAATGTGAAAATCATATCTTTAAGCTTTCCATTAGACGAACTTATTAACTTTGACAGTTTTCTCGTTTTTCTTTTTCTTTTTCTTTTTTTTTTCATAAGAGATTTCTTCCGAGAAGAGAGAAGAGAGAAGAGAGAAGAAGCAGGACAAGAATATATATATTTATATTTATATCTGGAGGGATGTGAAAACCTTTTCTTTCTCTGTCTCTGTCTCTCTCTTATCATTCTATGAGATTCTTCTTGTGTTTTCGATGAGAAAAATGGAAGCGAATGCCGTGAGGACACAATGCACTTTACTTGTTGCTATTCAATGCGTCTTCAACCTAATTTTCTTATCGAGAATCTCTTTGCATTCACACTTCATCTCTCATAAAATAGAATTTCGTTCGTTTATTTACGATCAACAGATGTCATTCAAAAACACATCTATCATGACATCTACAGAGACAAAACAAATACTTCCTCCTTCGAATCGAATTCATTTTTTCATCTTTTATTTTCAAGAAAAAAAAAGATTTTAATTGAATAAAAAAAATACTAGAATTGAATCTAGAAAAGAGACGAATAAGTGATTGATTGATTCATCCATCCATTTGATTTGTTTATTTCTTCATTCTCATAACACCACTAACTGAAATCAAATTACAAAATAGTACTACGTCTCTCGTTTCATTTTGCTAAGAAAAAAGAAAATGGTTTGGCCGGAAGTCGAACAAGTTGCTCGAAATCATCGTTACGAATTAATTTTATCAGGAGACAAATTAACAAAACATTTCCAACAAAGAAATGAACTTGATTCAACCATTTGGACTCTTTCGCAATTAAATTTCCTTGAAATTAGTCAATGTTCGTTGATTGAACAACTTCCTGAAGATATTTCGAAATTAACTCATTTATCAACATTAACTTTAACATCAAATCATCTCACATCGTTACCAATACAAATCAATTTATTAGTCAACATTAAACATCTTAATCTTGCTCATAATCAATTGAAAACTATTGACAATAATTTATTTACCAACTTAACTCATTTGGAAACGATCAATTTTAGTAATAATCTTCTCGAACAATTTCCAAGTTTGTCTTCAACAAATCAAAAATTAGCCATTGTCAATTTATCACATAATCAATTACAATCGATTCCTGATTTTCCAACTTTAGAAAATCTTTCTCAAGTCGATCTATCGGCAAATCAATTTCAATCGATTCCACCCTCGATTGTTAATCTTCATTCATTGAAAGTTTTTCTCATTGAATCGAATCAAATCAAAGAAATTGATCCAACTATTTCGCAATTACAAAAGCTCAAAGGTTTTTCTTTTTTCTTTTGCTTTTTTTTCTCGTCACGTTTTTTTTTTGAATTTGAATAGAATTTCGATTTAAATCCAATCCATTGAAAGATAATCGATTGAAGAAATTAATGGAACAAGACAAATTAAAAGCTGTTCTTGAATATCTAACAAAACAATTTCAAGAACAACAAAAAACATCACCAACAAAGTCAATTCAATCCAAACAACAAACCAACAACAATCAACAACAACAAGAAATCAATCACAAAATTCAAATCTCTCATTTTGATCAATCACAACCATTCAAAGGACGATTAAGTGAGATTAGCGTCTTCTTCTTCTTCTTTGAAAATTGTCAAGTAAAAGTTTGTTTTAGTAACATTATCATCTCGTGTTGGCGAAGTTCGTCCGCATATTCTCTGTTGTTTAATTACAAATGTCGATTTGTTAACCGAGGGAAATTTAAAGAAATTTCTCAATCTTCAAGTAAGACAAAAGAAAATCGAGACAAGAATTAACGTTCAATGATTTAGAATGAACTTCATGATGAAATTTGTCAGAAACGAACATTGGCAACAATTGGAACTCATGATTTAAATTTAATCAAAGGAAATTTAGTTTATGATGCTCGACAACCAGAAGATATTCAACTTATTCCACTTGGAAAAGGACCGAAACCAATGACAGCTAAACAATTCTATGAACTTCTTTGGAAAGATGCGGAACATGAAAGGAAATTGAAAAAAAGAAATCAACTATCTGGTCTCAACAAGTAAACTCAACTGCAGTTTTTTCATCTACTTATGCATTTTATTTTTTCGTTCGTACAGATATTTAACTTTATTACAAAATGACAAAGATTTCGTTTTTCTTTCCGATGAAAATCATCAAGTTATTTCTCTTCCACCATTAACGAATTCAGATACAACCAAAGTATTTTCATTTTTTTCTTTGCAATTTTCGAATTGTTATTGTGAATCGATTTTCGATTTAGTTAAGTCCAACAAGTGATTCGATCTTCGTTGAAATCACATCGAATCATTCGATGGACATTTGCCGTCGTGTCATGGAAAGTCTTTTCAAAGAAATGTTTTCTCTTGGTTTAGCTAAGAAATGTTCGAATGAGAATGAAGGTTATCTTTTAATTTTACAACAAACTCGTGTTGTCGATGACAAAGGACAATTGAAAACAACGTTTCCATCTCGAACAGATCTAAATTCAAATGAATTTTATCTCGTTGAACGATTGACATCTGACAAATGAATAAATAAATAAACAGACTTTGCTTGATTTCTTTTTTTTTGTTTTGTTTTTAAGATAAATGATGAATGTTGATTGAAGACGAGAATGAATACTCGTCGATTGAATAATTCTCAACAAATGAATAACGAATATCGAATTGAGTTCAATTCTTCGAATCCAATTCAAGATGAACTTCAAACGAATCCTATCGAACAGCCACCATCTCCATCACCATCATCATCACAACAACAACAACAACAACAACCAATAGGACCGACAACAGCAACGAACAATGCAAATAATGAAATCAATAACGATCATTTCCATCAAATTGTTCATTTTCTTAAAGATAATTTAACGTCAACATTTCCATTTGCACTTATTCTTATTCTCAAAGCATTTTATGAACATTCGGCGGGCATTTTTATGGTTATTTTCTTTTCTGCAAGTATCTATCATGCCAATACAGTTCTTGTTCAACAAACAGCCTTAAAAGTAACGACAATTCAATTATATTTTTGTCTAATGAAAAATCAAATTTGTAGTCGTCTCGTCAACTGTTTCCAGTTGTTCGTGTTATTTTAATATTAATTTGTTCATTAATATTATTTGTTTATTTATTTCGTGAAGAGAAAATTTATCTGTGTTTAATCTTTGCGAAGCCCAATTATTCGAATTGGAATCTTTGGACTTTACTTTGGATTCTCTATTCGACATTTTGTATTGTTAAGTAAGACGAACGAAGATATTTTTTCAATTGCAATTCGTTGAAATATTCTGTTTTTTGAAAATTAGAATGAGCGTGATGATTTTAAAAGGATTAATCATTTTAATTCCTTTGAGTAATGAAAAAGGACGACATTGTTTGAAAACTCGTCAACGTGGTTCCTATTTAAGTTTCATTGAATTGACGTGTCAATTCTACATAAATTTGTTAACAATTCGACCTTGGATTGAATTTCTAATGTTTAATCAAAATGACAATTGGATATTTTCAACATTTTTATTAATCTTTTATTTGCTAATTAAAATGTATAATCTCTATAAAAATATTCGTAATTATAGTCAATCATTGAAAACAATCTTTCAAACATTACCATTTCCATCGGCATCACCTCAAGATCTTCGAGAAATGTCTTGTCCCATTTGTCAATCGGAATTTATCGATCCAATTGTGTTAACTTGCAAAGTACGTCAATTGTTATCATTTTCGTTTGATGAAGTTCATTGTTCGTTTGTTTTAGCATGTCTTTTGTGAAGAATGTGTTTCGTCTTGGCTCGATCGAAATGCGTCTTGTCCGTTGTGTCGTTGTAAATTGTCGATCGGTCAATCAAATTATCGTGATGGATTCACTTCGGGATATTTGATTTGGTACTAAACAACAATTCTTTCATTTCTTTTTTTTTCAACTTAACTTTTTTTTTCTTTTCTTTTCTTTGTTCTCTCTTATCTTTTATTTTTATCTTGAAAATTGGCCAATAAACACGAGAAAATGCAAAGGTTTTCACATTGAATTCGATGAATCCACAGAGATATGTTTGTGTTTACTTTGATGACGAGAAATTTCATTTGAAAATTCTTCGAGAAAAACTCGGAAATGAAATTGATTTTATTCGTTATTTCAATGGAATCGATGAAACAATCGAATTTATTTTCAATTTAAATAATACTCAAATATTTCTTATAACGAGAAATGAGTTCGCCAAACAACTTCTTCCAATTGTTCATTCGTCATCGAAATTACATTCGATTTACCTTTTTGATTTTCGTGAACAACGTAAATTAATCAAAGAATTCGATAAGATCAAATTGACGTCGGACGATTTCGACGAGATTTGTTCGGAAGTGAAACGAATTCTTTCGATTGAAAAATGTCGAACAAGTGGAATTTCATTTGTTTCATCGGATGATTTCGATTCGACAGATAAAAATCGTCAAGATCCAACGTTTATGTATTTTCAATTGATCAAAGAAATTCTTTTGCATCAAAATTCCGAAGAAACCGAAGAACAACGTCGAACAGAATTTATCAAATATTGTCAACAAATCTGTGCCGATGACGAAGAAAGTTTACAGATTATTCGTGATTTTGAAGTGAATTATTTGAATGATTTAGCGATCTATTGGTATACGAGAGAATGTTTTATCTATCGAATTCTCAATCGATCATTGAGACAAAATGAAATCTCGGTTTTATATCGATTTCGATATTTTCTTTGTCATCTTCATCAACAAATCGTCAGTCAATCCGAAATACAAACGTATAAATATTCATCGATTATTGTCTATCGAGGTCAAAATATTTCTCAAGAACATTTTCATCAATTGGAATCGAATCGAAATGGTTATTTATCGTTCAATAGTTTTCTTTCGACGTCATTCAATCGAAATATTGCCAAAAGATTTACTTATGGAACTCAAATTGGAGTTCTCTTCGAGATTTATGTCGACACAACGATGCAAACATTTCCTTTTGCACCAATCGAACATATTTCCTATCAACAAGGTGTTCTCAATGAAAAAGAAGTTCTATTTTCCATAGGAACTGTCTTTCGAATCGTTGGTATTGAAAAAGAAAAAGATTTCCATCGAATTCAATTGATGTTGACCAATGAAATCGATCAACAATTGAATCAATACACACAACGATTGAAAAATGAAGTTCTTTCACCGCATTCATTTCTTTCGTTAATCAAACTTTTCTACGAATTGAAACAATACGAATATTTCGAAGAATTTATTCGCATTCTACAAGATGATTTCTTTTTAAATAATCAATTTGAATTAATTGGACAAATTGAAAATCTTTTCGGATTGATTTATCATGATCAAGGACATTTCAACAAAGCATTGAAATATTTAGAAAAATCTCGAGAGAATTTATTAATTTTCTTCGATGAAACTCATCCTCGTCTTGCATCGACATATAATAATCTTGGAATTGTTTATTCATCTCAATCGAACTATAACAAAGCTTTACAATTCTATCAATTAGCTTTAGATTGTCAAAATAATTCACCAACTCCAAATATCAATTCAATTATAACTTATATCAGTAATATGGCACATATTTATAATTATCAACGAAATTATCAACAATGTTTACAATGTCATCAACAAGTTTTGGAGTTGAAAAAAGAAAATCTTGGTGACAATGATCCTTCATTGGCAACAACTTACACAGCCATCAGTTCGATTTATTATAAAATTAATAATTATCAATTAACTGGTTAGTTTTTTCTTTTTTGTTGAATAACTTTTGTAAGACGTAAAATTCTGTTTGAATTGTTGTTTCTAGCTGAATATCAAGAGAAAGCAATGTCATTACAAGTGATGAGTGATGAATATGATCCTGAATCGGCTTCTAATTGTTTATTATCAACGGGTCGATTGAGTTATTCTCAAGGTGAATATAAACAAGCGTTGGATTATTTTCAACAAGCATTACAAATTCAAAAACAATATTTTCTTTCCAATCATCCGTCATTTTCAATAACATTTGATTTAATTGGCAAGACTTATTATGAATTAAAATCATTTCAATTGGCTTTAGAATTTCATTTGAAATGTTTGTCAATTGAAGAGAAATCTCTCGCTCAAGATCATCCATCGATTGGTCAAAGTTATTTTCATATTTCTCGAGATTATCTTGCTCTTCAACAATATGACAACGCATTGAATTATGCTTTCAAAGCTATTCAACAAACATCACAATTCGATTTCACTAATCTTTATACATTTCATCGATTTATTGCCGAAATTTACTTTGAACAAGAACAATTTCAACAAGCTTTAGAATATTTCGAAAAAAGTCTCGAGTTTGTTGATGATCAAGACAAATCATCGATGACTGTTGTTTACTATCGAATAGGTTCTATTCATCAACAACTATCGAATTATAGTCAAGCTTTGATTTTCTTTAAGAAAACACTCGATTTAGAATTGGAAACACTTGATCATGATGCTCAAACAATTGCTACGACTTATTCTCGATTGGCAACGGTCTATTTTCATTTAAATCAACTGACTGATGCTTTAGAAATGGGTGAGAAAGCATTGAATCAATTGTTAAAAACTCTATCATTTCATGATCCCGAAGTGAATGACGCAAGACAAGTTTTAGATCAACTCAAAATCCTTCAACTGCTTCGAGAATAAAATAAAACTCATTGGTTAAAATGTAAAGAGAACGAAAGAAAACATGAGACACGTGTGTTATTCACTTCTTCCGACTTGTTGTAAACTCCCGTTTGTGTGTGTTTCGTTTTCTTTTTTTTTTTCTATTTCGTTTTGCAAAGATGTCAGAAGAGAAAGCAATTATTTGTATTTGGCTTGATAATAAATTAATTCAATGTGAAGAACATGTCGATGTTCAAATCGAACTTCGTGCAACTGCCAAAGATTTTCAAAGATTTCGAGATTTCGATGAATGTTTGGATTTTATCACAGATCAAGATGAACAATGTCGAATATTTCTCATAACTTCAATGAATATTGGTAAACTTCTTGTTCCACTTGTTCATCTTGTCGAACAAATCGAATCGATTTATTTGTTTTGTTCATCGAAAACAACTGACAACAACGAATGGACACAACAATATTCCAAAATCAAAGGCATTTTTCTCGATGTCAAATTAATTTACAATCGTTTTCTTAAAGATACATCGGTTCGAGATCATCACAAAGAAGAAGAAGTGTCGATTTCATTTCTTTCGTCGCGTGACATAACGTCAGTTGACGTCAATCGACAAGATCCAACATTTATGTATTTTCAATTATTAAAAGAAATTCTTTTGACTGATCATTCACTTGAAAACGAAGATTTATCACGCAAAGAAATGATTGATTTCTGTCGAGAAACATGTGCAAATAATCCATCAGATATCGTTCTCTTAGATGAATTCGAACAAACATTTATTCCTGAAATGTCCATTTTTTGGTATTTAAAAGAATCATTTCTATTTCAAATGTTAAACAAAGCTCTTTGGTCGGTTGAACTCGATGTTTTATATCGATTTCGATATTTTCTTCGTCATTTATACAATCAAATTGTTAGTGAAGCAGAAAAACAACGAAGTCAATTGTCATCATCGATTGTTGTTTATCGTGGACAAACGATGTCCGACAAACAAATCGAAAGACTCAAACGAAATCTCGGTGGTTTTCTTTCGTTCAATAATTTCCTTTCGACTTCATTTAAACGACAAGTTGCGTTGAATTTTCTGTTGGGTTCATCGAATGGTGTTCTCTTTCAAATTCAAATCGATCCTAAAATTCAACGATTTCCCATTGTCAACATCGAATTAATTTCTTATCTCATCAATGACGAAGACAACGAACAAGAATTGTTATTTACAATGGGAAGTGTTTTTCGAATTCTTTCCATTGAAAAAACACCGAATTATTATCTTGTTGAATTGACATTGAGTGAAGATGTCGATGAACAATTAGCGAATTATACAATTCAAATGAGAAATAAAGTTCGAACGAATCATTCGTTTTTATCTTTATTAAAATTAATGGATGAATTATCTCAATCGAATTATGTTGATCAATTCAATCAAATTTCTAAACAAGATTTTTCGTTCGTTTTCAATCAACCGTTACTCGCTTTAATTCATCAAACATTTGGTTCCATTTATTTATCTCGAGGTCAAGTCAAAGAAGCTTTCGATCATTTAAATCGTTCGTTACGAATTCCTGTCAATAATTCTATATTAACAAAAACCTATAATCTTCTTGGAGCAGCTTGTTTAGTGTTTCGTGCTTTTAAAGATGCGATCGAATATTCGCAATTAGCCGAACAATGTCAATCGAATGCAACTGATCCCGATATATCAGCGATTATTACAGCAAATAAACAGTTAGCTAAAGCTTATGAAGAACAAGACGAATATTTCAAATCAATTCAACATTTAAAACGTGTTGAAGAATTACAACAAGGACATTTCGGACAAAATGATCCGTCATTAATTGAAACTTTTGGTTTAATCAGTTCGATTTACATTAAAATGGAAGATTTCACTCAAGGTTTTGCTTATCGTCAAAAAACTATTGAATTAGAAGCGATGACAGCTGAATTGAATCCGGAAGTATCAGCTGATTATTCAATAAAAAATGGAATTCTTTTTGCATCTCAACAACAACATCAACAAGCATTGATCTATTTTAATTCAGCATTGGAAATTCAACAGAAATATTATTTATCCGATAATCCAGCCATTGCTAAAACATGTAATCATATTGCTCAAACTTATGTCAATTTAAATCAATATCAACAAGCCATTGAATTCTATCAACGAGCTTTAGAAATCGAACAAAATTCATTATCATCCGATCATTATTTAATTCCTCAGAGTTATCATAACATTGCCAAAGTTTATTTTGCTCAATCATCATGGATTTCAGCGTTGGAATATTCACAAAAAGCCGTTGAAAAATTGAAAACAAATTCCAATCGAAATACATATCTATTAGCTTATTATACGTCTTATATTGGTCTTATTTATCAACAACAAAAAGAATATGAAATTGCTTTGATTTCTTATGAAGAAGCCATTCAAATATTTGAATTTAATCAACATGAAGGTGATGGAATATTTCTTGGTGTTTATTTTCGAACAGGTCAAATTTATCAACATTTAAGACGATATGATCATGCTTTGAAATGCTTTCAAAAAACTCTCGAAATCGAATTAAAAGTGTTGCCTGAAAATGATGTTGGAATAGCTGAAACATATTCTTCACTAGCCGATGTTTATTTCTCTTTAAAACAATTCGATCAAGCCATTTCTTTTGGTGAACAAACACTTCAACAATTACTTAAAACCTTACCAACAAATAATTTTAAAGTCTTTCAACAAAAACTGAAACTATCGGCTATCAAACAAAAAGCATTACTAACTTAGAACAAAATTGATCTTTTCATATTTTTGTATAAATTTGATTTATTTGAGACAAACATCTAAAGCTTGTTGAAGTCGAATGAATTTGGGATGATTGGTTGGAATTTGATTGTTTAAATAGATGTTTTTCGTTCGTTCTAACAAAGGAATCGAAGAAATATTCAAACCCATTTCATGATAAGTTAAAGCAACTTCAACGAGACTTTCAGCTAATTGTAAATCATTTTCATCCAAAGATTTTTCACGTATTTCCAAAGCTTTCAAATGATATTTCAAGGCTTGATCATATTTTCGTTTTAATCGATAAATATTTCCAAGATTAATATAAGTTGGAGAGACAAATAAATGATTGTATTTCACTGATTTTAAATAGAGTTTCTCAGCTATTTTATAATGTTGAATAGCACGACGATACGAACCATTTTCTTTTAAGATTCCAGCTAAATTATTATGAATATTAGCTAAATCTAAACAATTCTTTGGATGAATACTTTCGATTAACATTAAATGATACGAATATCTCTAAAAATCAAATTCAATTTGAATTTGAAAAGAAATGAAATGAAACCTGTTTGATATTTCCAATGTTTAATTTCCAAAGAGTTAAACCCATTTTAATTGGATTTTCAGGTTCTAATGAATATTTGTCAATCGAATTTTGAATCAACGTTTGAACTTGTTCGTCAACTTGTTGATCCAAAACGAAGACAAGTGATTTACTTCGAATTTGTTGTAATCGAAAGACAGTCATCGGATAGAAAACAAAATCTCCTTTCTCGTTCATTGATGCAAATGGATGTGAAGTTAAATGTTGAATATGAATTTCAATAATTGTTCCATCTGTTCGAGGACAATCAACTGTTGTAAAGAGAAATGTTTGAACAACAATTAGATTTCCAAGTGCAAGTTTGTGAATTTGTTTAAGATTGATATGTTGTGATCGATAAACAATCAACGGATGATTGGTTATTTCAACTTGTTTTTGTAATCGATTCATATCGAAATAAAGATCTTTTAAATAGAATCGAAATTTCGATAGAAATTGATAATCTTTGACTCGACAAGCTTTATTTAAAGTTTGATTGAGAAATGTATGTTGTCGAGTTAACCACCAGAATGCTTTTGTTGATTGATAATTTCGTTGAAAAGCTAACAGATATTTCAATTCATCAGCATTATTTTCATAGAACAATTTCAATTCGTTGAAGAACAATTCTTTTTCAGGAGCTTTTTGTGATTCAATACGAAAAAGTAAATCGAAAAAGAGAAAATGCCAAACAAAATCTAAATCATCTCGTTGTTGAATAGGTCTCATTTGAACTAATTCATTTTTCGATACTTGTAAATCATGTTCCAATTCGATTAACAATGAATCGAAATCATTGAATAATTTCGTATCTTTCCATGCTTGTCTATCTTCAGGTTGTCGTAAACAAAGAACATAAATCGATTCGATTTGTTGACATTCTCGTTTCAACAATTGAAATTGTCTCGCTAAACGAACTCGACCGATGACGAGAAAAATAATTTCATTTCTTATTGATTTAATATAAGCAAAACATTGTTGTTGATCGGTAAATGATGCTGTCACCGTATTCAACGATTCTAAACGAGAATCAATTGGATCTTCATCATACCAAACAATTACAAAATCTTCATAATTCAAGATTTCGATTTCTTCTTGTTTTTCATTGTCTTTTTCTTGTTGTTGAACATTTTGATTTGCTTTCGTTGGTTGACTACCCATTCGTTTGATTTCAATTTAATGCCATTTACAAAACAATTTGCAATTTTTTTCTTTTCTTTTCAATTTTATTCAACAAACAAGAGAAAATGAATAGAAAATGTTCGGATCACTTCTCAACCATTCGTCATTCTTCTCGAAAAATTTCTTTGTGAGTTCATTTTTGGAAAGTTGCTTCGCTTGAGCATAAGTTGTTGTTGTCGATGGTAAATTATCGAAGATTTGAAGATAAAGTTTGAATAACGAACATTTAGCAATTGGACTTGCATATTGTTGTTTGTGTCTGAGTTTGTTGACTTGTCCTAATGGATGTCCATCGACAGTCACAATTGGTGATGAAACATCTAAAGATTTCCACCAAGCAATTGACATTGAACAAGGTCGAACACGTTGAGATGAAAATGGACCATATGCAAATGGTTGATCAATCGATTGAACTGAAACATCGGGGAAGATCGATGAGAGATCAATGTTCGAATGAATAATGAGAGAAGATAATCGAATGGGTTTGATGATAATTTGATCTAAGAGAGAACCTTGTAAACCTTGACAAATCCATCGATTGATTTTATTTGAACATGAAAGACTCGTTGTTTGATGACCTTTACCAGGTTTAAAATATAACGATGAATTCAAAGATTTATGTTCCAATTTTGGTCGTTTTATTGGATCACTTAGAAATGCAGCTGAGCCACATGGAGAATACGAAACAAATAAACAGATCTTCAATGATTCATTCCAAATATATTCTTTTTCTTTTTGTTGAATGAGAATTGATTGATTATTAGTGTTATGTTCAAGAATTTGTTCGTAAAGAAATCTGATAAATGCTCTTCGTGCAATAACTTCAGCATGACTATCATGTAATAGACAACCATTGGTTCCTCGTTCTTCGACTTGTCCACCTAAACATTTGGTTCCTGTTCCCAATGATAAAATATCGATTTGATTATTCGAACAATCAATCGAGAGAAAAGCAGCTAAATGTGTCCATTCATTTGCCGATGGTTTTCCACGAGCTGACAATTCATTAAATTTGTCAAAACAACATTTAGCTATTCGTTCTCCTAATTCTTCTTCATTGTCGTTATCGAGCGATCTTTTCATTTCTTTTTTTTTCTTCATAAACGAAACGAAATGATTCATTTTATGATTTAATTTGTTGTCGATTTTGACGAATAGAAAATACATACAGATGTAGTGACAACACCCCTTCGTTCTATCTTCTCTCCTCTATAAGCTTGTGTTGTAAGTGAAACAGACGCATTTGGACGTAGTGCATCTTGCCAATAAATATCAGGTATTCGGTATACGTGTCTCTCTATTTGTCATGTATTTCGAACTATAGTTGATGTGTCAAATGCTATTAAAGAATATTTATCAGCTGCTTTAAATGAAATATGGTCATCAATCAAGAATGGACTAATTTCTCTTTATCGTGTAATAATTGTAATTGATCTTTTTTTATGGAAAACTTTAGCCAAAGTGGCAAAAATATAAATAAACGGCTTTTTTTGACACAATAGAACTCCTTATACATATTTCAATTGTGAAAAAGTTTTTGATTAGCTTGACTAATAATTTGTTTTTGTCCTTGTGTCATATTCGAATGAATTGTAAATGGTTGATAGCCCATCGTTCGTCTGCCTTCCATTGTCTGAATATGTTGAGGAGTAGCTCGTCCAATATGTTGTGATTCACCTTGACCACCAGGAAAATCAGGTGGTGGAATTCCATGTTCGAATGAATAACGTTGTTGAACAAGATAATCAAGATTAATTTGACAGAGAGGCGAAGCAGGAATATAGAAAACACTTGAATCTTGTTGACCTTGATGAACTGGATCGACAGCATGAATTGAATCACAATGCCAAAAGACCATATCTCCTGGATGAACACAAGGAATTGAAACCATTGATGTCGACAATTCTAAATGAGGATGTAATGTTTCGTTCATTTCTTGACCACGACCAGGTATAGCTCCTTGCCAAAGACTCGATCGATCGATTTTCCATTGTCCACTTGTTTGATCTTGAGTAAGAAAAGGTCGAAGTAACCAATAGGCTGTACTATATTTCAATAATGGATTAACAAGAAGACCACCTTCACCTGGATTGACTGTTGACAAACTAAGCCAACCTTGCCACGAACGAAAAGCCGAACAACCACCAATTGTATTATAAAGAGACATATTTGCCTGAACACGATGAGTTGCATCAAAGAAATCATTGTTTTCCCAATGACCTTGAAAGATTTGTTGATAACAAGTTCGATATTGTGGATCTTCCCATCGTTCAATACTTCCTCCGTCGACATGAGGACCAAGAGAAAATTGATTGTCACCAGGTGGACGAATTCTTAATCGATCGACATACATTAGATTTTCATCTAAATGAATTTGTGTTGTTGATGATGCATGCCAAAATGAATTGGCAAAATTCAAAGCTTTTAAAACTCGATGATCAGATCGAGCTATGATTTGAGATGGAGACCAATATAATTCATAAACAACTGGTTTCTCTTGAGGAAAAGCTTTTGTTTGAGGATTTAATTTTATATACTTTTCAACATCAGCTTTTAATTTCAAAGCAAAATCTTCGGGTAAAACATTTCGAATGATCATAACACCACGTGTTCGAATTTCATTTTTGATTTCATTATTCGAAAGATTTTCTAATTGATTAAAATTTATTTGAGGAATTATATTCGATTTCAATGAACGAATTATCGAATTTTGTTCTTTTAAAACAGAAAGTAATCGTTGCCAACTATCGATTATTTCTTGTTCATAATTTTGAATAATTTCACATTTTAATTTAGCATATCGATCATCTAACGGTTTATTGAAATCAACACCAGAAAGAGATGCAAATACTGATGAAATATCACCTTCAGGTTTACTAAAATAAGATTTCATTCTCATACAACGAATTATACATTGCATCGTTTATACACTTTCTCTTTCTTATCTATCTTTATGATTCTCACATCAGACTTTGCTCTTCTATTTGCCATTCGGATCGTTCTTTTCACTAAAAAAAGGTAAAACATGGATTCATCATCGAATCATTTTTTTTTTGTGCTTTTTCTTTTTATTCAGAAGGAAATCGAAAGATCAATTCTTTTTCCATTGCGAATTACATTAAGTTTAGCTTCGATAATTAATTACACGAACATTGAAAATATTTGAACATTTTAAGACAAAATTTCTAAAATAAAACGTTTCTTTCATAAAGAAGAGTTTAAATTTGAAGTTGTTTATATTCAATTTTGAGATGAATTTTGCCTCGATTGACTTTTCTTATTGACGATCGAAGAGTAAACCATTCATCAATATATTCTAAACAAAAATCAACATTGACAAAATAATTCATCGTGGACAAATTCCAATACTTTTCTCAGTTAAATTAGTTAAATCAATTATGACAGATCCAATTTTATCATCTATGAATAGATCTTTATCGAAAACATCGACTCGAAGAAGATTTAATCCTTGAAAATGATTTCTAAATTCAAATTTCGTCAAAAAGAAACAACGAGAGAAATTGTTAACTTACAAAATTAAGATTTGATTCCAAACGGGATCTTTTGTATTTGATTTGACCGTTGTTTTTTGTTTTCCAAATCGACTATGGAGAAGATAAACTGAGACATAAGCATCGTTTTCACTGAAGAAATCTTTTTTCTTTAAATCTTTCGCTTCGATAACATTGATTTGAATTTGAGCCATTCTTCTTTATCATTTGTTGGAGAACAAATCAACGAAATAAATATACATAAATCGATAGTCATTATTTCATGACATCATTCAAAATATAATCAAATCGGATTTGTTTCTATTGTTTATAACGTTCGACGTAATTACATCAATATGCATTTGACTCATCGATATTTTCATCTCGATTTAATGGGAACATCGACAATACAACTATCTAGATATGTTTCATACTTTACTCATTTACATCTACGTCTCATTTGTACTTTTCAAACATTTCTATTTTTAGCAGTGGTTTATATTCTATTCTGAGATCAATTTCTTCTCGATAGAGTTTTCTTATCGAAGAATGAAATGTAAACCATTGCTCGAGATGTCCAACACAAGATGAAGATAAAACAAACAAAAGATTTATTTCGAATTGCAATACTTTCCGTAATTAAATCAGTTAAATCGATAGTGACATCTACCCTTTTTTGTGCAATTTTGAGACTTGACTAATGTTTTTATGCTCAGTTTTCGATGTAAAATTCCAATATAATGAACGTTTTGCTTGAAATCGAAGTATTAGTTCGTGAGAGAGTGATGTTTTCTTATGTCTAATTATTGATGTATATATGAACACATTCTCAATCGAGGTCGTTTATCGACAAGAAAAAGTGCACAAAGAAAATTTTGATTTGAAATTAAATTGTAAGTTTTTGATAGTCTAAAACAAGATGAATTTCTCCATGAGCTAATAGACCAAGTTTTCCTTTGATTGTAAACCAATTCTCAATATGATTTTGTTGATATAAATCTTGTAAATCGATAGTTACTGAACCAATTTTATCATCTTTTAATGAATCTTTATCATAAACATCAACGTGAAGTTTATCTTGACCTGTCAAATGATTACTAACAAAACAAAATTCAAAAATGATTTTCATCGAATTGAATTGACTTACAAAACAAAAACTTGATTCCAAATGGGATTATTCGAATTTTGTTTCGTTTTCGATGTTTGTTTCAGTTTTTTATCATCGAGATAAATTTGAACGTAAGGATCATTTTCACTCATTGTATCTTTTTCTTTTAAATTTCTCGCTTCGACAACAGTTATTTGAAGTTGAGCCATTTTTTACTTTCTTCTTTTTTTTTTGTGACGACATGACAAAAAATATACCGACACTTTTACGTTTTAACAAGAGTAACTAACAGAGACAACAAGAGAAAAGAAGAGAAGAGAAGAAAAAAATAAAACTCGTCTATGATGGTTATTCGACAGCATGAGAAGATTTCAATATTATTTGATTCTCAAATACGCAAATATTTGTTCTTTTGCTTCGTTCGAAGATCAGACATTTATCTCGAATTTGATTGGCAATCAATGGGTAAAACATGGATCGATCCAATTGTATCATCAACTCGACGAAGGAGGAGGAATCTTATTTGTATTTAAGAAAATATTGTAAAGAAAGATGTTGATTTCATCGTTAACTGTTCGTCAGTTGTTGAATAATATTCAAAAACAAATCTTAACTCGAAGTACTTCATTTGTTCATTGTCAAGTTAAACTTCAAGAAAATGAAAATGACGAAGACAAAGGTTTATTTAAACATTTTGAAATCAATGAACAAACTCAACAACGATTGAAATCTCGTGGTGTCGAATATTTATTTCCAGTTCAATTTCGTTCGTTCAATGATATTGTTTCAGGCAAAGATTGTATTGTTCAAGCACGTAAGACTTCTTCTCCTACTTATTCAATTCAATGAGACACATTTTATTTTGATATTTTAAGGAACGGGAACTGGAAAAACATTAGCATTTAGTCTTCCTATCGTTGAACGACTTCAACGTGAAAGTTCAAATGTTGTTGGTCGTTTTCCACGTTGTTTAGTTTTAGAACCAACACGTGAACTTGCTAAACAAGTGACGAACGATTTTCTTTCGATAAAAAGTCGATTGTTATCGATTTCGACATTGTATGGAGGCAAAGAATATTCTCAACAAGAATTATCATTGAAACGAGGATCGGATGTTGTTGTTGGAACACCAGGACGAATCAAAGATTTTCTCAATCAAAATAAATTAAATCTTCGTCAATGTGAAATCATTGTTTTGGATGAAGTCGATCGAATGTTAGACATGGGTTTTCAACATGATGTCGATTTTATTATTCGAAATATTTATCAACAACAACAAACCAAACCTCAAATGATCGTTTTTTCAGCAACAATTCCATCGTGGTTAAAGAAAAGTGTTTCTCGATATATGTCATCAACGAATCATTCATTTATTAATTTAATTGGACACGAACAAGAACAAACAGCTGGCAATGTTGAACATCTCTCGTATTCTCTACAGGATTTATCGAAAAGACCACAAGTTGTTCTGCAACTTTTGGACAATTATTCGAAAGATATCAATCAAAGTCAAGCGATTGTCTTCTGTCAAACGAAACATGAATGTGATTCATTAGCACGGTCGAGACAAATGCATTCAATTTCAACTGGTGTTCTTCATGGAGATCTTTCGCAACGAAAACGAGAAGAAGTTCTTGGAGTAGACATATCTTACATCTCCTTTTTTCTCTTTATTTTATTGTTCTTCTTTTTCTTTTCAAAGAATTTTCGTCGAGGAAATATTCGTGTTTTAATCACAACCGATGTGTCAGCACGTGGTCTCGATATTCCTCAAGTTGATCTTGTTATTTTGACTTCACCGCCACAAGATTGGGAATCATATGTTCATCGATCCGGTCGAACTGGTCGTGCTGGAAAACAAGGAAAAGCTATTTGTATTTACAATCATGAGCAAATCAAACAATTGAAACTTGTTCAACAGAAAGCTGTAAATTTTATTTTATTTTTTTCTCAAGAAAACAATACTATGATGTGATTTCTTTATTGTAGAACATACAATTTGCCAAAATTCCTTCGTTTCAACTCAATTCTGACGAAGAACAACAAGCACCGAGAAGAAGACGAATGTCTATTTAATTTACACGGATATTAGATGAATTACAATTTCATTGCCTTCAAATAAAACAAGCCGTTATTGTTTTTCTTGTTTCAATTAGATAAATAAAATTCATCAAATGGTTCACTTCGTTATAGTCTTTTTTCTTTTTCAATTCGAATAAGTGCATATCGCCAATAAACATCAGTTATTCAGTATGCGTGCCTCTCTATTTGCCATCTAACGATCAGTAATATTTCATCTCCATTGAAATTCGTTACAAAAGGTTATGAGAAAAACAATATTTATTTCTATGTAACAGAACAAAACTTCAATTGTCTACTTGTGAAAAACTCAATCGACAAGTAAACATATACAATTCAATTTTTTCTTTTGCGTTTCAATATACAAGACGACACAGGTTTTTTTCTAAAAAAAAAAGAAAGATATTCATATTGAGTAACAAAAGAAATATTGAAGTACTCATGTAGTTTGTTCATACTATCTCTTAGATAAAGACAAGCCGACTCGGCTGCATCAGATTGAACTGAAAAACATATATATATACTTAGATTTCGAAATAAACACACCTACACTTCATTGAAAGGCGTTTAAATTGACCATGAGCTTTTTGTGTGGCTACTTTCCATCCGGCTTCGCTAGAAACAAGTCAATAAAAGTTAATTAAACAATATTTTCAAGAAAAAATCTCTTTTACATTTCCATAAAGTGTATTTCTTTATCATCTTCAATGTTATAATGTAATAATCTTAGCTTGTCACATTGTTCAATAACGACTGAAAGAAAATATCTGTAAAAAATATCAAAACATATTTCTTACATACACTGATACTTTTCATGACGAAATAAAAATTTAATTGCATATTTTGTACAGCCGATTAATTGTTGTTCATTATTTGGATCAGCAGTAGATAACTCCTTGTTTAATATCTGTAAAGAAAAGATGTTTAATACAATTTTTATACACGAACAATGACAACAAACATTAACTGCTGTTTCAATATCATTTGCTTCGACTGCATACATAAAACTCATCAAAGAACAACTGTGCGGATTATCCACTGGAATTTGTTTCGACGTAGCAGCCATCACACAGTAATCTGAAATAATAAAGTGTTTAAGAATGCACGATGTTTGATGATTTTCGTCTAGATATCATCGAGTTTTATATAAGACAACAACAATGAATTCATTCAA
>ERZ778024.2090-NODE-2090-length-19334-cov-61.522174_pt1 | contig 19334 bp, 20 predicted proteins | sample MGYA00375754_ERZ778024 | MGnify/ENA primary metagenome ERZ778024 (study PRJEB29350, sample SAMN05389827) | bioreactor metagenome | isolation source: Thiocyanate bioreactor | place: South Africa: University of Cape Town | collected 2014-02-18 ...
AAAAGCATTTTCGGTGAACAATCGATGGACCTGATTCATCATATTCTTGTTTCGATATCCACATTTGTTGAAATGTTGATAACGAAGCCAAAATTGATCCACCAATCCATACTGAATATTTACGTTCAGGTGGAGCAATAATTTTGATTTTCATTGTCGATGGTGCCAATGATGTGATTTCTTTTTGCATACGATCAGCAATACCTGGATACATGGTTGTACCACCTGATAAAACTGTATTAGCATACAAATCTTTACGAATATCGATATCGCATTTCATGATTGAATTGTATGTTGTTTCGTGAATGCCAGCTGTTTCCATGCCGAGAAAACTTGGTTGAAAGAGAGCTTCAGGACATCGGAATCGTTCATTGCCAATAGTAATCACTTGACCATCGGGTAATTCATAGCTCTTTTCTAATGATGATGATGATGCAGCTGTAGCCATTTCTTGTTCGAAATCAAGTGCAACATAACATAATTTTTCTTTGATATCACGAACGATTTCACGTTCAGCTGTTGTAACAAATGAATAACCACGTTCAGTTAAGATTTTCATTAAATAATCAGTTAAATCTCGACCAGCTAAATCAAGACGAAGGATAGCATGTGGTAGAGCATAACCTTCGTAGATAGGAACTGTGTGTGTAACACCATCACCTGAATCGAGAACAATACCAGTTGTACGACCACTAGCATAGAGTGAAAGAACAGCTTGAATAGCGACGTACATAGCCGGTGTATTGAATGTTTCGAACATGATTTGTGTCATTTTTTCTCGGTTAGCTTTGGGATTGAGTGGAGCTTCGGTGAGAAGAACTGGATGTTCTTCAGGAGCAACACGAAGTTCATTGTAGAATGTATGATGCCAGATTTTTTCCATATCATCCCAATTTGTAACAATACCATGTTCAATTGGATATTTCAATGTAAGAATACCACGTTTCGATTGTGCTTCATCGCCAACATACGAATCTTTTTGACCCATGCCAACCATAACACCTTGATGACGTGGTCGTCCAACAATTGATGGAAATACTGCACGTGGAGCATCATCACCAGCAAAGCCAGCTTTGCACATACCACTACCATTGTCGATAACAAGTGCTGCTACATCGTCGTCACACATGTTTACTGATAATTATTCAACAGACGAAAAAAAAAAGATTGATAAAGTATAAACGAGTATTGATTCTCGAATAAGAAACGACTTGAAATAATGTTTATTCACTGTTTTGTTTCAGTTTATATACTAAATCCGAACGACTATGTTCTCTTATTCATCCGACGACTCGAAGTGCTGTTTGCATTGCCATATAAGGGCATTTGAAGCGAACGTTCGAACCAATGAAGAAATATAATAGATTGAAGAACGCAAGCGAGGGTGGTGAGTCGACGTGCATTGATGTAAAAAGAATGAGTATGAGCCATTGTTTAGTCATGTTCGTTAGTAAAACAGCTGCTTACTTAAATTAGAACATGACCATATATGATCATTTTGTTTGAGAGATTAGTCATCGAATCTTTTTGCGATGATACAAAAATAAAATGAGTAAATATTACGAAACAATTGTTCATGAATTGTTGTTTTTCAGATAAAATTTAATTACAGAGAACAAAAAAGAAAAGAAAAGAAAAGAAAAGAAAGAAAAAGAAACAATGGGTATACTAGAAAGAATTTCTGAAATTGAAAAAGAAATTGCTCGAACACAAAAAAACAAGGGTAAAACACAGTCGTGATAAGGAAATTAATTAATTTGATGAATTTAATTTTCTTTTGTAGCTACTGAATATCACTTGGGTCTACTTAAAGCTAAATTAGCTAAATTTCGTCAAGCATTAATTGAAGGCGATGCAAAAAGTGGTTCAGGCAAAGTTCGAAAAAGAAATTATCATACAAAAAAGAATGATTTTCACAATTCTGTTATTCTCATAGGGTGAAGGTTTCGATGTCGTGAAATCAGGTGATGCACGTATAGCACTCATTGGTTTTCCATCCGTTGGCAAAAGTACTTTATTAAGTACAGTTACTCGTACTGAATCAAGTGCAGCTGCATATGAATTTACAACATTAACCTGCATTCCCGGTGTGATTGAAGTAAATTATCAATTGATTGATTAAAGAAATTAATTTCTTAAATCTTTGCTTTAGTATAACGGTGCTGAAGTTCGTACCTCCTTTTTTTGTTTTTGTTGGTTGCTATTTATTTTGAAAATATAAATGTAGATTCAATTACTCGATTTACCTGGTATTATTGAAGGAGCTGCACAAGGTTTGCACTTGAAATTCTTTGATTAGAACTGAGATATATAAATACAGCTGTTTAACTAACAGGTAAAGGTCGAGGTCGACAAGTTATAGCCGTAGCACGAACAGCTGATATGGTCTTAATGATGTTAGACGCGACTAAAGCTGATAAACATCGGTAAAATGACAAACAAAAAAGAAACATTCTCAATCAATCGTTAGTTTTTCTTTTCAAGAGAAATTCTCGAAGAAGAACTTGAGAGTGTTGGTATTCGATTGAATCGTCGTAAGCCTGATATCTATTTTAAGGTAGGTTGTTTGTAAATATTACTGAAATATCAACAAATTGCTCTTTTTTTTCTACTGTCTAGCCGAAAAAAACTGGCGGTATTAGCATAACAAGTACAGTGCCGATGACGAAATGTTCGGAGAAAATGATTCAATTAATTTTACATGAATACAAAATTTTCAATGCTCAAGTTCTCTTTCGAGACGATTATACTAGTGATGAATTTATTGATGTTGTCGTTGGACGACGTGTTTACATGCCATGTCTTTACGTAAATAAACAAATACTGACAAAAAAATGAATAAAGAATGAATGAATTCCATTTAGGTTTATAATAAAATTGATCAAGTTTCGATTGAAGAAGTCAATCGACTTGCTCATTTGCCGAATTCAGTTGTCATCAGGTTTGAATATTCAATTTTTTCTTTCGTCTATTATTTGTTTGATTTAGTTGTAATATGAAATTAAATATCGATTATATGCTTGAAAGTATTTGGAAATCATTGAATTTAATTTGTGTTTATACAAAAAAACGTGGTGAAAAACCAGATTTTGAAGGTGGTTTAATCATTCGTTTAGGAACCAATGTCGAACATATCGTAAGTCGATCATCTGTCTCGGAAAATTGATTTTAAATTTAAAAATTTTGAAAGTGTCGAATGGTTCATCGAACAATGATTGATCAATTCAAATATGCACTTGTTTGGGTAAATATTCGATGAATTTTATAAATCATTGATTGTATTTTTGTTTCGGTAGGGTGTCTCGGTGAAATTTTCTCCGCAACGTGTTGGTCTTTCTCATGTTTTACAGAATGACGACGTGATTTGTCTAGTGAAAAAATAAAACGACACACTTGTTTTCTTCTTTTTTTTGTTTGTTTTCTAACAAAAATAAAAAATACAGTACAACAACATCGATATTGGACATCGTTTTAGATGAATGAGGATGAAAACGAACCGTTATTAGATGAAAATCATCGGCGAGTATGAGATTAAATTGAAAGATAAAAGAGACAACTTGTTGTTATTTTCTTAGCATACATACACATCTCTAAATTCGTACATAACGACCGCGGATCGTCATTCAAAAGCATCAGCAAATACAACATTTGCAACGGGAGAAAAACTTCTTTCTGGTCGTTATGAATCACTTGATTATGAATGTAATGAAAGTGAAATATCACATATGGAAGAGAAACGTTTAGGTTATCCGCATCAACGTCGTTTAATGATATTGAAATGGTTGATTATGTTATTGATTGGCATTTGTACAGGATTAGTAGCTGTTCTCGTTGATATTGCAGTTAAAAATTTGGCGAAATTTAAATTTAGTTACGTAAAAAATAAATTAGATTACTGTTTAACTGAACATTGTCTCTTTCAACCGTATCTCGCATGGATCGGAATTAATATTGTTTTTGTTCTTATTTCGGCATTTTTAATTCTTTGGGAGGTAAGCAAAGAAATAATGACTTGAAAATAGATCAAAAAAAAAGTTTTGATGTTTAAAAACAATTAGCCAGTCGCACGTGGTTCAGGTATTCCACAAGTCAAATGTTATCTCAACGGCGTAGCTGTTCCGCATATTCTTCATTTCAAAGCGTTGATAGCTAAAGTCTTAGGCGTTATATTCGCTGTATCTGGTGGATTAGCTGTCGGAAAGGAAGGACCAATGTAAACATGAAACAAAAATCGATCGAATTAGAAAAAAACATCAATTGACTCTATTTAGGATTCATTCGGGTGCAATCATTGCCGGAGGAATTTCTCAAGGCAAAAGTTCATCATTAAAATTTGATTTGAAAGTAAAATGATCGTTTTCAATCCGAGAGAAAATAAAATAATTCAATTAGATTTTCAAATACTTTCGAACGGATACACATAAACGTGATTTTGTATCAGCTGGTGCTGCAGCTGGCGTTGCTGCAGGTAGATCATCTGTGATGTTCAGAATCAACAAATCAGTTTGAATTTTTCAGCTTTCGGTGCGCCTGTTGGCGGTGTTCTGTTTGCATTGGAAGAAGGGGCTAGTTTTTTCAATCAGCAATTGACGTGGTTTATTGTACGTTGAAAATCGATTTGAGTTTAGAAAAGAAGAACATTATCTTTCATTTAAATCGTAGTTTTTTGCTTCAATGATCTCAACATTCACGTTGAACGTAGTCATGAGTGCAATAGACGGACATTTCGGAGATTTATCTTCGCCTGGTTTAATTAACTTCGGTCTTTTCAAAGTATATCAATTCAGTTTTTACGTTATATGTTCGAAATGAGAAGTTTTCGTAGGATGTTCCGTATAAATGGTACGAACTACCATTATTTCTTCTCATGGGTTTCATCGGTGGCATACTCGGGGCTCTATTCAATCAATTAAATTTACGTTTAACTAAATTTCGTCATCATTATATAAATAAAAATTGGCTATTAATCATCGAAGTTATTCTTGTTTCAGCAACAACTGTTGTCATTGCATTTCTCATTATTCTATTGTCAATGAACGAATGTCGACCATTAAAAACTCAACTCGAATTAAATTCTCCAACTGTACAATTATTTTGTCCCGATGGACAATATAATACGATGGCAACAATCGTTTTCAGTACGCCTGAACAAGCAGTTCGAAATTTATTTCATAGTGAAATCGGTACATATAAAGCGTGGAGTCTATTAGGTTTTTGTATGATTTATTTTTGTTTAACCTGTTGGACATACGGAATTATCGTTAGTTCGGGACTTTTCATTCCAAGTTTACTAATAGGAGCATCATGGGGTCGAATAGTCGGCATTATTTTACATACATTATTTCCTTCTCAAGCTAAAGTATGTTTTTTTTTTATTTCTGAAGAAAGAAAGAAATGGAATATCGATATCTCATGTTTGATAGTATTTCGATCCTGGTAAATACGCTCTTTTCGGAGCAGCATCTCAGCTCGGTAAGATTTTGCATTTGTACAGAAAAGAAAATATTCGTCAATCTTCAGGTGGTATCATGCGAATGACAATTAGTTTAGCAGTTATATTAATCGAAGCAACCGGTGATATTGTTCTCGGTTTACCGATAATGATTGTATTAACTGTTGCTAAATTAACTGGCGATTATTTTAATGAAGTAAAAAGCAAAATAAAACTCAAAATATTTGCCATTGATGAATTTGGAATTTTAGGGCTTTTTTGATATGCATATCGCGCTGCAAAGTAAGTTTGCAAAGAAATATATACGAATGAATTTCTGAATTGACTAGGTGTACCATTTTTACCATGGGAATCGGACGTATTTGCCACGCAACTCTCTGCATTGTTCGTATAGAGAAAAAGATTTTTCCTGTTTTATCAAAATATTTTGTATTCGAATAGAAATGTAATGTCTGCACCGGTGATACAATTTAAAACAATTGAAAAAGTTGACACAATCTATAGAACTCTATCCGTTGAAAGTCATCATGGTTTTCCTGTTGTTGATCATCATTCCAACGAAGTAGAGAGCAAAATGTTTTTCGTGAATATATGTCGTTGATTTTTATACATTTTCAAAGGCAAATTGTGAAATAGCTGGTACATTTCAAGGCATTATTCTTCGTCATCAATTGATAACAATACTAAATAAACGAAATTTTATTTCATTAAATGATCGACTTCGAGATTATTTAACATTGAATGATTTTCGTGAAAGTTATCCTCGACATCCATCGATCGAAGTCATACATAACTATTTATAGAATTTTTCAATTGAAAATTTTGTTTTTTTTTTCTAGGATGTTCAGCTAACTAATGACGAACGAGAACTCTATTGTGATTTGAGACCTTACATGAATTTAGCTTATACAGTTTCGCATGTAATTAAATATATTCTTCGTTGTTGAATTGAAATAACTAAACTAATTTTCCATTCTTCTAGCGATCGACATTGTCGAGAATATTTTCGATGTTTCGCGGTCTTGGTCTTCGTCATTTAGTGGTTGTCAATGATAAAAATGAAGTCGTCGGAATGATAACACGCAAGGATCTTGCTCGATTTCGAGTCATACATAAGCAAGGTCGAACGTCGATTGCTGAATTAGCAATATCAAATTAATCAAATCTCTTTCTCTTCTCATCTTTTTTTTCGTCGTTTATGTATTCTCATACAATCACTCATTGAATTACTGTATTCAATTAAATTGATACCAAAAAAGAAACTTTATTTTATTTCTTCAAGCCTTTAGGTTATGTATTCGAGATAAATCGATTGATTAGTCCTAATTGAAATATTTTCTATGCAAAATCATAAATTAGAGAAGAAAAACAAGATCAAGGCCTATATATTTTACAACTGTTTTTTTTTTCTTGTTTTGCTCATTAAATAATTTTCTCATTCAGTATCATTGATAATATCAATTGCATTAGAAAAGAGACAGCATCTAACTATTCTTACAGTCAGTCATATACATTGATTGACTGGTATTGGTAGAATGTATTATTATCTTAACTGGGAATTGGTACCACCGTTGATTGATTTACTTGATAGTACGCAAGGAAATGAAATCATTGAAATATCAATACAGGACATCGATGGACAACGGCCAGCATGCTTATATACGATTCCGATTGTCCAAGCAGGTCAATCATTTTCATTAGTACGAACAAATTTATTATATCCTATGGATGATCAATATAAGACACCGAAATCAATTATAGTTCGCATAAGAATCGTACGTGGTTATGAAAGACGTATTATCTATCTCAGTGATTTTACTCTTTCGCCTGAATATTTCGTCAACGGGAATACTTGCCAACTACCTCTCTATCGCTTGTGGTATGTCGAAGATTATGTCAAATTAATTTTCTCAAAAGTTATACCAGGCATTTAGTTAATCTTTCTTTCTTTTTTTGTAATCATTTGAATAAATAAAATCAATTGATTTCTTTGCTTTACGAATACGAAACGAAAACGGTTCAGTTCAGTTCAATATATTCACAATGATTAATCACCAATCACATTCGAGCAGCACATGTTCATCAAATATCGATGAATATGGCTGACTGACAGGTGATCGAACTTTACGACATTTTTTTTATTCTATATGTCTTCTCTTTTCGATGATCTAACATACGTAAACTCAAACGAAGGACAGTCAATACAACCAATGTTGCTTAGTTTCGTTTTATTCAATTGTATTTTTCCTATTTTAAGTCAATCGTTTCTCGATGAGGCAATGTTTAATATTCAAAATCCGGATGTTTTTAATCCGTATATGTTTGGTCCTCCGCCAATATTTCACGTAAAAAGAAATTCGACTACAAACTAACGAAGACCAATCATTTTGCTTTGAATTAGGTCGATCGTCATACTCAGTATGGTTACGTTCGAGGAACGAGTTATAATGTTGATTCGAGAGATTCATTCTATCCGAAATATATTAGCGTTTTTCTCGGCATTCCCTATGCTCGACCACCAAGTAAAATTTGTTTGATTTCGAAAGAAAAAAAAAAGTCATTTCTTTCTCTTTTTTTTCGTAGCTGGTCTCTATCGATTCAAAGTAGGCTAATGCGAAAAACAACTGTTTTTAAAATAATTTTCTTTTCAGCCACCATTGCCGCCTGATCCTTGGGATACTCAATTTTTTATTCATGATGCAACGTTCTATCGTCCATCGTGTTTACAACCAGCGAGTGAACAGGACAAAATTCGTCAATACATTCCGAATTATCTCCCGTCGAATTTTAGCGAAGATTGTCTTTATTTGAATATATTCGCACCGAATGTGAGCTCAGATGTTTTTTTTTCTTTCTGTTCTGAGAAGAAAAATTCTATTTTTGGTTTCTAAAGAGAACTGATCGTTATATGCCGAAATTGCCTGTTATGGTTTTTATTCATGGAGGAGATTTTATCGGAGGAAGTGCGCAGATTTATAATGGTTTTGTTTTAGCACAACGAAATGTTGTTGTCGTAACGTTTAATTACCGTCTTGGACCATTAGGTATCGAATTTCGATTGATTGATTGTTTGTTTGAAACAGTTTAATTCTACAAGGTTTCCTAAGTACAAAAACACGAAATGGCCGCGGTAATTACGGTCTTTTCGACCAACGTATGGCTTTAAAATTTGTTTACGAAAATATCCGAGAATTCAATGGTGATCCAGACAATATTACTGTCATCGGTCATGAAGCTGGAGCAGCGAGCATAGGTCTTCATATGCTATCTCAAAATACTCCTCGTACGTTCTTACATTCTCAAGTTTTCTTTGCTTTTTTGATTTCGAATATGTTCTTTTCAAAGTCTATTTTCGTCGAGCAATAATGATGAGTGGAAGTGATCTTTGTAAATGGTCAATCATCGAAGATGAACATTATCCACTTGAACATGCACGATTTCTAGCCCGACGTTTGACATGTAACGATCGAAATATCGATGTTCTACTCGATTGTCTTCGACAACGAAATCCATTGGATATAGCCAATGCAGCTCCGAATATTTGGGTACGAAAATGAATCAAATGGATTTCGAATTTCTTGTCTTTTAGTTTCCCGATGAATTCGGTGGTCATCCATGGCGACCGACAATCGATACATTTACTGATGATATCATTCCGCCGATATTCACTCGTCGACCGATTGAACTCCGTCGGCTCGGTTTATTTGCTAATATGTCTGTGATTCTGGGCACGACCAGTGACGATGGAGCGATTCATTTAGCTCAACAACCGATTAACTTAGCAGTGATCGATAAAGGCTTGTCCTTACACGATCAACATGCGTACTTAAACATGTTCATCAACCGACGTGTTCAAGATCGGTACAGTTTCGAACGGCAAACATTCGCGTATGAATACGCTGAAACTGATTATGTTTTGCCACGAAGGTAACCGTTCATATATATTATTTTGTATGTTTATCTCTACATTTTCTGTTTTCAGCGTCGATATGTATCTCGATGAAGAGGGTATTTCAACTGTTATTAAATACAAATATGCTCATTGGCCACAACCTGATAATATGACGATGTTACGTCAACGTTTGATCGATCTTCATTCGGACGAACATACGACTTCGTGTGTTGCCGAAGCTGCTCGATTTCATGCTCAACGTACATTTAATTCGACTTACATGTATGTTTTTGCTTATCATTCGTTGACAAGTACTGCCTATCCGTATTGGATGGGTGCTCCACGTGGTAGTGAATTGGATTATTTGTTTGGCATGCCTTTTGTCAACGAATCGAATTGGATGCCATGGCATGGTCTTCAAAAACGACAAGTTTTTACATATGTCGATGAAGAAATATCGAATTATACAATGCAGCTATTCGTGAATTTTGCTCGATATGGGTAAATGATAATAGAGAAAATAAAAAATTGAATGGACTATTGTTTTTTTTGTTGTTGACTAGTGAACCGACACCTGGAGGTTTTCTTCGTGAATACACTCCACCATCTTTAGAACGACCATCGAGCGTCGTTCGTTCGCCATCAGGTTATGCACTTCGTTTGAATATTGCTTGGCTACCTCAACTAGTACAGAATATGACGTATTTACTAATCGATCGATATCCATGTTTGAAAAGTGATTATGGTTTTGATGCAGCTGGCTTTTGGATGGAATATTGGCCAGCAGCATTTCGTCGTCGATTGAGTAAAAATCGAAATCTTTTAATCACAGAAGCATTTCTATCTCATTTCGTTTTAGCACCCATACCAACGAAATATTATAAACATGCCATTTTAAATCATCGTGATACGACAATACTCATGTATTTCTTTCTTGGTGGTTTAATTTTATGTTTAATTGTTTTAATTATTTTCTGTGGAATTTTATTTGTTCGTGTACGAAAAGAAACTCATCAACATAAAATGAAAAATCAACCGACAAAATTAAATCGACTTAAATCTAATGAATAGAAAACTTTTCTTGTAGACTTCTTTTTCACAGTTAGATATGTGCATAGAGATGATTGAATCTCATCTTTTAATATTGGCCATTTTACAGCCATGTTTGTAGTCTTTTTTTTGCTTGTTTGTATCTCAATGCCGAAGATGTTTTTTTTTCTCGAAATAAATTCAATAAAAACTCATCGAAAGAATATTGCTTTCTTTACAGCTATTAGTTGAAGCGTATGTCATTGTTCTCAATATTTTTCATAGTTCATTCTCTAGAGAATATCCTACGAAGAAAAAAAACAACTAACCCTATTTCACATCTTAGCATAATCGAGTATGTTTTGAAATTGTCTTTGTTCTATTCACTAGTCAATTTGAGTTTTTTTCTTTTTCTTTTAACAATGTGTTCTATTTGTTTTTGTCTGTCGCATGACATTGATAGAATATTTCTCAAGGAAATCGTCGGTTTAATAGATATAGAATTATATATTCACAATTGTCTGTTCAAGCATTCTTCAAGTTAAGATTAATCAGTATACTATTCAGATATTATTAATATTTGAGCTTTTATTCTTGTTTTTGTTGGTAGAAACAGGATTCGTAGGTAGTGTCTGCACTCGATAACACAAAAGCAAAACCATAGAAACTGTCAAAGATAAAAAAAGAAAATACTACATGCTAGCTTTTGCTTTCTTGTAAAATAACATCGAGATGAACTGTTTTATAGGTCATATTTTTCTTGTCAATACCTAGATTTAAAATATAACTTCCGAGTATATGAACACCTGGCCTCAATGTCGGCAAGTACTTCTCCGTTTAAGTAGCACTCCATTTATAAGCGAACCATTAGACTGATTTTCCAAGTAAAGTCAAAGTGTTTCTGCTCGATTGTTTATATGTGTCTGGTAAGTGTCATTGTACTTTTTTTTATCGAGAAAAAGTCAGACTTGAAAGCTGTATGTTTTTCTGTTTTTCAATGATAAATATACATTGAATATCTTGAAATTCGATAGTGTCTGCTAATTAATTGCGTACTTTCGTCTAACCGAACACGGTCAAGCCAAGGTTATCAATGGTAGGCGTATTTTTTTTAGTATCGATAGCATATAACACCATTGTTTTACACTATTTTTCTTGTTCGTTTTCATAGATAGATGTAATTATTGTTGCGATATATTTTCTGGTTACTCTCAAAAATATACGATAAGCTGATATAATTTTCATTAAATATCATCGAATCAAAACGCTGTACCCTTTGATTACTTTAAGAAAATAATAAGTATTAATTATAATGTCTATCCTGTCGTCGTATGAAAAACATCAGAAATCGAGAAGTAAGACTTTCCTTTTAATCTAAGCTCGATTGTCTAACGACCCAGATCATATGTAGACTACATAGTCGAATAATTCCATCCGGTAAAAGTATGCCCTAGCATCTAGATTTGTAATAGTCTACTAATGAGATTCAATTCTTGCGTAGATTAATTATCTGTCGTTCTGCATTATGAACGGACATTTATTATTCATGTTTTCAAAAATAGTTGACGACAAATGATAGCAATTGTGAAACATGAATAGAGAACACAGAATCTTTTCATAGATCTAGAGATTACAAGTGATAATAATAGTTTTCAAAGAACATTACACTGAGTGCTAGCGGTAGGTAGCATACATTTCAACATTTGAACCTTTTTTCCCCGTAATAGTCACGAAATAGGTAGTAATATAATGAAATCATATTCAAATCCTACTCATTTTTAGTCATGTCAGTAGAATAGAAATAATGCTTGAAGAATAATCAAGAAAATTGACAATATGATTATATCACCATTTTTCTAACAATAGAAAGTTTGGGTATATGATGAATATTCTTTTTTTTGAGAAATATCTGTAATATACATCAAAGTAGAATAATTTAGAAGGTTCGATTTTTGAAGAATAGCATAAATTTTTAGATCCGTTTTTTTCTTTAAGAAAAAATATCGAATGACAATATTAATCACGCTTTAATTCCAATTATTATTTGTTGCTCTCTATGAACTTCCATTTCTTAAGTTAATGACTTCCTGACTGAAATTCCATTTCTTTTTATAGATCTCTGATTAACATCATCGGGTCATATAGAATTGTACGTGAAGATCAATGAATAATCATGTATTTTTTCTTTCCGGTAGAAAATGATCTATTTTATTCTTCTAAAGGTCATTCGATACATGGTGATTGTTCAATTTTTCTCATTTAAGATATCATAATAAAGTTCTCAACGTCTAATGTAAATGACGCTCTTTTACATAGAAATACTTTTCCTCTCATGTGCACACGCAACTATATGAATGAACAGATGCGAAATTCAATATCGCTTCTCAGTACTTGAATTTCCCTGATTTATTTGTTCTCTTTCTTTCGAAATTCTAGTAACGGCATGTGCCAATGTTAATTGCTTCAGCTAACTATGTGAGATTCAAATATTCCTTTTATGTATATCATGCATCCTCTTGAAGAGATATAATTGATGTTCATCATATGGTAGTTTTCTTTTTCGTAGGATGCTTATATTCATCAACTTGAAATAAGTATTTTTAGCAATCGTCTAATTAATTCTTCTTTTTCAAAGAAGAAAAACCGAAAACGTCTGACTAAAATAAAATATTTCTATTGTCTCCGTCTTCAATTGTCTCGTTTAAAATTACGACATATTGAAAAATAGTATTTTCCACGTCAGTGCTCAACTTGTGCGGAAAATTTTAAATTGATCCATTCTTAATTTTTCTTTTTCTTGGAAAGTTGGAAGAAAGAAAGTTAAAATGAACAACTATTTTTTGCAGATTTTATTTTTTCTAGGCAATCTGCCAATAAAATACTCGTATGTATTGAATTAAATTCATTTTCTATTATTTTCATAAGTAACGAGAAAGAAAATTGGCAAGTTCTAAATAATTAAATTACTACAACCGAAAATAGATAAGAAAGAGAAGAAGAGAAAACATGAGATTCTTCAAGTATAAATACATCTGTCATTGCACATCCTCGACAACGTTCTTTATAGATTTTTTTTCAAATAGAGTAAGAGAAAATCTTCAAAATGAACTTAAATTGTGTTTAGATATTTTTAAGTATCGTTTCTTTCTATCTTACTATCATTAGAAAAAGAAAAAACAACAAACATTATCAATCTTTGGAACGATCGGGTCTTTTTTTGTAGTTCTGTTTATTTGTTGGCTAATGACATATTCCAAAACGGATATCAAAAATAAGCGTAACAAAACATAAAGAATAAGAAAACGATGAAAGAAATTTGGTATCTGGCTTTTATTCTCTTGTCATTAATGCGCGCATGGAGTTGTCAGTTTTATGTTGTCTACTATTATTTTAATGCGTTCGAGTTCATTGAGTTTTTTTGCACTAAAAAAAGTGTGTATAATCGACTGTCTAATAGAATTTCACTTAGTAGAGTTTATTTTCATCAAAGACAGACGAGATGAGCAGAAGGAGATCGTCTAAGCTTTTAATTAGACTGTTAATAGAAAAAAAAAACGTTTTTTTTTTCCTTCTTCTTTTATCTATTATTCTTTTTCTTTTGTTTGTTAATAAAAATTGTTTAACAGTTTAAATTTCTGTACCCATTACTGGTTAGGAAATCTGCACTTTAAACCTTCGCTTTCTCTTTTTGCGTAGAAATTAAATGAGAGGACAAAAAAGTTACGGGGAAGATATTTTTTTCTCTATGTTTCATTTGACTATCGTTTTTCCACTATTAATTATTAGACTATTAGGCAGAAAGAAAAATGAGAAGTCACCTTTACTTTTCTTTCGTGCTGATATAAATCGGTACAAACTTAATTCAAGTAGAGATAAGTCTGTAATAATTTGACTTAGAATGTAAGACTGGATTACAATCTCTGTTTTTTATTAATTTCCAAATATCTGCTAGGGTCAATATTTCCTTTAGGCAAATACTCGTTCGATTATTATTTTCTATTCTTCTTGTCTCGATATTCTAGATTTATTTGCTTTTATCGAGAGCAATAGCTCAATCACAATAAACCAACAAAACAAAACTAAAGAAAATGGTCTATCAAACATGAACAATACAACATCAATAGATCTGTTTCAAACCTTACAGGATGCTTTGGAATATATGGGCTTTACATCGGGCATGTTTATTAATGAAACGAATATTGTTCTCTCACCATCGATACCAGCTAATTGGCCATCGGTAATTAGTATTCTACCGTTAATCTTAGGATTTATTGGTCTAGTTTTCAATATTCTATCTCTATTGATCTTCACGGCATCGAAAACATTTCGAGAGAATTCATTTCGTTGTTACATCTATGCATTTGTATTAATCAACTGTGCAAGTATTTTAACGTAAGAGAGAAAAAAAAATTTCTTTTCTTAAATATCAATTCATTTTGTCTTGTCTTTTAGTCATTCGTGGTTCTATTTAATTTTTTATTTAATTGATCCGAATATATGCTGTAAATATCTTCAATATTTACAACATTCAACTGGTACCACATCATTATGGATTATGGTTTTATTATCATTAGAACGATCGTTTACATTTACTCGACCGTTCACAGTGAAGAAATTAATACGTCCTCGAACGATTTGTTTAATTTTAACTGTTGTAACAAGCTTATGTTTTCTCGCACATATCGATGAAATATTATCTGTCGATGTCAAAGCATTTCGTTGGGTGAATTTTGCCTATGGTCTCTGTTCACTAAATCGTCATTTAAGTTTTTCAGCTGTTCGAATTAAAATCATAACACATTTGCACTCATTTATTCTTCCATTTTTCTTCAATTCAATCTTGGATATTTATATTTGCTGGCAAATATGTCGACGTCGACAACGTTTACAAATAAAAACATCATTATTGACACATATATCATTGAAACGAAAGCAACATCATCGATCAAAAATTTCACTTGCCAACGAAATAACATTGACGCTCTTATGTCAATCGATGTGGCTCTTAGTTACATATTTTCCTCGACATTTATATTATCTATTAATACAATTCAATATAATTCATAATTATGAACGAGATAATTCGATTTTAAGTTTTATAATACGATTAAGTTTATTGATATATTTAGCTTTTTCACCAACTTTATATGTTATTTTAAGTCCAACATTGAGAAAAGAAATTCGTATGTACATATGTTTGTCGTATCAACGTCATCGACCGACGAGTCTTTCGCATATGTCAATTGCTCAAGATAAATTACGACATTTTTTTCACTCACATCAACAACCAAAACATCCTCATCAACCCGAACATGTTAGTCTTCTAGTAACAACAAATGAACATTTACCACGAAAAATATTTTCTCAACGATATTTTCAATCGAAAAGTGAACCATGTTTACTTTTATGTACATATGGAAAAATCGAACGATCGAATACAGTACACGTGTGATATTTGATTATTATTCTTACTGTTGTTGTTGTTGTTGTCCTTGTTGTCAAAAAAACAATTTGTAATCAGCTTATTTGTCATACGTTTAACGTATAAATTTGTTGTTCACTATAAAATAAATGAGCACCAATAAGCAGATTAAAAAATACCTTGTTTCTTTATTTTCTATCTATAGTACATAGTACTTAGTCTCATTAGCAAAATATCGGTTATGCATTCAAGAGTTATCATCGAAAATTAAAGTGTATCTGCCGCAAAGAAGCACAATTCATGCTGAAGTAATCATATTCATTAGCTCACTCACAGAAAAATATCATGCATTCTTGAGGTATTGTGACAGAAATCCTCCGATAAACATGTAAGCATTGAATTCATTAAAGAATTTTCTTATTTCAATAGGCAAATTATCGTCGTGTAATTAAACATACACACGCAGATAATAGGGTATTGTAAAATTATTAAAACTTTCTCGGTACAAAACACAAGAGCAAATTCTGAGGCAGCCAGGTACAGGCATTTCTTGTTATTATTATTGTTATTATTAATAAGAATATTATTATTGATGCTCAGGCATTATCGCTTAAGGACAAGACTAGATCTATTTAATATATGAAATTATAAATGTATTATTGTCATGTACTTGGATAAAAATATATGTCAACAGTTGAACGGAAAGTACTACGATAGATGATGATCTATAGATTAGAAATAATAATTAATAATTATGTTATAATTACTTCTGCTTCGAAATTAGAAAATATATTGATTCAATTGATAATACATATTGTTAACGAACTAGTCTAGTCTAGTCTGAATATTAGTTGTTAATCATAATTATAAGTATAAAAGCTGATTTATAGCGAACTCTATCGTGAGTAGTTTAGTAGTTTATTGATACGATTTTCGATGAAAACCAATCATGCAGATTTTCATCGAATGCTTGTCCTTCGAGAATCTCAGCTTCGAAAAAATGGACTCCGAGCCAAATATGCGTGATCTTGTCTTAGCAAATATCATCTCACCAGCTAAGCCATCGGGTGAAACCTGTGTTCAACTCGTTGAAAGTGAAAAAAATCCATTCGGTCACGCAATTGTCAATACACGAAACGACACCGTGTCCGATCCTCAGGATCTTGTTAATCTCGCTCGACAAATCGAAGCATGTGACGCATTCGTTCGAGCCAATGTTTCCAATCGTTTACAAGTGATTGTCAATCAAATGAATTATCTTCGTGAAGAAGCACAACGTACTCTCATGAAAGCACATCGTGATGATGAATTAAATCATTGTGCTTGTAATCTCGTTCGACGACCTGGTCAGATTTATTATCAATATGAACGGCAAAGTGGACAAAAATATTTATCAATTATGCATCCACAAGATTGGCTATCGAATGCGAAAAATACGGGCTGTCCACATCGATTTCTCGGTGCATATAGACTTGAATATGATAATTCATGGACACGGCAAGCAACGGATTTCGATGAGGGACTTGATGATCCATTGAACGAATTAAAACAACAGAAAGCCAACGATTTAAAACAGAACCAAAAAATGCTTGAATTTCTTATTAAATCATAGATTTTCTCTTTTTCTTTGCCGAATAAAAATTAAAAAAATATTCAATTGAATTAACTGAACTGTTTATTTTCAGAAAATAAAATGACAACAACAACAAACACTGTTACTAGTAAACGTAATAATAAAGATGATGATGATGACGGACTCGAATCAGTTCTGGGAGATGATGATGAATTTCAAGAAGCAGCTCTCTTCGTACAAAATCATCTTTCGTTATTTTCACAAGATGATCTACTCTATTTGTACGCTCGTTTCAAACAGGTAAATCAACGATATAATCTTTGTCTAAATTCAAAGTCAATTTCATCTTTTTTGAAAGTTTACCGTTGGTAATATTAATACATCTCGGCCAGGTTTTTTCAGCTTTGAAGCAAAAGCCAAATGGTATCGTGTGTTATGAATTTGAGACTAATCTTTGTTTTTATTCGAAATGTAGGGATTCTTGGAATTCAGTTAAATCAATGGCAAAAACTCAAGCATCGAAAGAATACATCGATCGAGTGACAGAAATCAAACAAAAGAATAACATAGATAATCAAACGAAACAATCGTCAAATACAGGACCAAGTGTCAGTCGATTATTAGTGCAAAATGATGAATATTCATCGAATACGACTGAAAAAACGATCTATGAATTTTGTCAAGATGGTGATATTAAACTAGTCGAACAATTGTTAAAGAAAAATTTCGATGTCAATCAACCAGATGAAACAGTACTAATTATAGAAGATGTTTAATCTAGAATTCCTAATTGTATTTTAGCAATTAACTCTACTTCATTGGGCTGCCGATCGAGGTCACGAAGATATTATTCGACTTTTAGTTAAATACGCAGCTGATCTCAATGTTCGTGATGAAGATGGACAAACTCCATTGTTTTACGGTATACAATCGAATTGTTCATATTCTCACTTTTACGTAGTTCTTTTTTTTATTATATAGCCGCTCATGCAAGTAACATTCCGTGTATAAAATTATTGCTCGAACTAGGTGCCGATCCATCTATTCCGGATAATGATGGTCAATTACCGTCTTCGATCGCACAAACTGATGAAGAAAAAGCTGTTTGGATCGAACATTAATTTTCACTTTTTTTTTTGTTCTTTTATCTTTCAAAAAAAATCGTATTCGATAGTTTTCATTTTGACTATTTCGAACTATTGTTTGTCGTCATTCGAATGAACAAACGAATCAATAATTGATCTGACACCTGCACGAGAGATAAGCGTTTTGGTTCGAGTAGTTTTTATCTTTTGATGATTCTATTTCGTAGATGATTGTTGAGAAAGAAAATGAATGAAACACTTTCAATTTAGCAAATAATGAACAATCAACATAATAATTGCTTTCTCCAATTTGAAAAAAAATAGGCAATTATCATCGTCGTGTTTTTTTTCTTGGTAAAAATCGAAATCAGTTTGATCACAAAAGCAATTAGTGAAGAGCTTTTAACAATGTGAAGTTCTATTCCCAATCGGAAATCAGCAAATATCATCGACGAGCATGATGATCGAAACGAATGTATAATTTGGATTAATGCATAAGAAAATGCGAGCATATGTTTGCATAGTTTAAACACGAACTAGTATTTATCATGTCTCAAGAGAAAGACATAAAAAAATTGACAAGTATCGGAAAGAAAAATAGCCTCGATAACATCAATTAAGTATGAAAACAAGTATTCGCGTTTTCTTTTTCTCTTCCTCTTTGTTTGTTTCTTCTTTTCGCTCTATTAACCTTTTGCCGGTCAACAACTTAACGATGAGACTCGGTTTGTTTTCGTCGCTCGTCGTCGTCTATTTTGAATTCGATCGAAGTTTGACTTGACCGACAAGCAAACTTTCGTCTTCCTGTTCTTCTTCATATTTTCGTTGATCTTTGTACATCATTCTATTAGACTACAGACAATCGCACTCTCTCTCTCTCT
>ERZ778024.2094-NODE-2094-length-19315-cov-4.998235_pt1 | contig 19315 bp, 18 predicted proteins | sample MGYA00375754_ERZ778024 | MGnify/ENA primary metagenome ERZ778024 (study PRJEB29350, sample SAMN05389827) | bioreactor metagenome | isolation source: Thiocyanate bioreactor | place: South Africa: University of Cape Town | collected 2014-02-18 ...
ACAAGCAAATGCGAGCCACGCATTTCGACCATTGATGAGACATGTCGTCATCCGGCACCTGTCCGGCACCTACGCGCTACTACCCCTTCTCCTCCAACTAATATACTAGAGATGACAAACTGTCTTCATACCCCTCCTCCCCGAGGAAGTGCATGAGCAATTCAATCTCCTCCCGCTGATGCCGTAGATAGAGCACTTTGTCCTGACTAGCGACCAATAGAGCTGCCGGTGCTCCCAGGCCCTTTTTCAAATATTCCCAGATACTGAGCATGAGAAGGGTGGGGCCGGCCATTGAGTTCGAAGCGCTCAATCTGGGGATTTATCCTTGCGTATGGACCGACAATTTGTCAGCAATGGTTGCACAGCTCTGCAGCGTCAGGGTGCGCAAAGAAGCAAGGTCTATGCGACGCTCCCCCAGCTTGAGCCTCGTGACAAGTTGGAACGAATTGCGTTCATCGATGCCGAAGAGGAGCTGCAGATCGCCAGTGAAAGGTTCCGCGATCGGTAGTTGATTGGCGGGATAGTCCATCGATTGCAACTTTTCCATATATTCGCGGCTTCTCAGCCGCGGAATAATGGTTGGACTGGAAGTAGATTGGAGGGGCTGCTTGTTTTCTTGAAGTGTGAAAATACGATGATAGCTCCTGTGTAGAAGGCTGACCGCAACTTCGCCGGTGGCCCACAATGGAAGAAGGGTCATCTAGCTATCAGCGTCGATAGCGTCGCGTTAACACAGTGAACCGCGCCTCTGAGGGAATAGTCTGATATATACTCTTTCTGCACATAATCAGACTAACTCCATCCCGACCCACAGCGACGACCTATCGACCGACGACCCAGATTGGGCACTACGGTCGCACAAGCTGCAAGCATGCCGGCGACGAATACGGCGACAGCACTCCTTTGGGCTCAATTCGTCGGCTTTTAGGGTGCAATGACAAGGACTCGAAGCCTAGTTCCAGGGCGTTGTCAGGGGATCGAATAGATACGAACCTGCATCGTTTCCGGCGAAGCGGCTTGCGTTCGTTGGTCGTTTCTGCCTTCATATATGACAGCAAGCTTGTGCCCATCGAGAGACCACGTCAATTTAGGATACGCACCATTGATCGGAAAAGATGCGATCAGCGTGGTCGATCTCTTGTCGCGATAATACGGCGGCAAGGACATGTCGCGGATTTCAATGATCAGGCCGCCATAATCATCATCCGTGCCTGGCACATTATAGGCGACGGCCAATCGCTTGCTGTCCGGCGAGAAAACCGCAGGTCGCGGCACGGCGTCGGGCCATTTGCGCGGTGGTGTCAAAAAGGCAAGATGAGTTGCCTCGCAGGTTGCATCCAAGAATTTTTCCTCTGTGACGATGGAGTCTTGCTGGGCCGGCAGATATGATAAATTGTCGTCGTTGCTAATGAGAATAGCGGCCAGCTTGCGATCCCAGCCCGTGACCTCTCCGAAAAATCCGGTGCCGACGGCGTTAAGGAAGCATTTCTGACTATAGGGGTCGGGATCCGGCAACTTCATCGCAAGGTCGCCTTCGCGGACCTTTATTGTGAATAGCTCGCCGTGCCGTGCCAGGAGAATTGCCGTCCCATCTCCATTGAAGAAGACGGAGGAACGAATCCAGTCGATCGGCTCAGTCTGCGCGAGAAGTTTGCCATCGGACAGACTTAGTATTTGGATCGGCAGGCGTGCATCTCTGACCCACGTGGCCACTTTGTCGCCTTTTGGAGCCATCGCCAATGCCCACGCATCTCCTTCAAGTGTGCGGCGCCAGAGTTCTGTGCCGTCTGAAATGCGCCAAGCAACGAGCTGCGGAACGATCATTCCATCGTCCCCCTTCTGGTCGACCGCATAGAATGTATCGCCCGAGGGCGACAAGGCCGGCTCACCAAAGGGGCTCAGCCTTGCATGAACCGAAAAGTTTGCAACACAACCGGCAATGTCGGCTCCGACTTTCGGAGCGACGCACGGTGCGTCACTGACCGGAAATCCGGGGTTATTTCGATGCAACCCGGCATAAATACCGCTTGCTACCGCGAACAGACAGATAGCGACAACGATTGTACCGGCAAGCCTACCTTTGGCCCGCGTCAAAATGTATGACATCGGCACGTCCCTCTTCAACCGCGCTAGCTGAATTCATGTCGCCAGGCATCTTTGAAATGAAGATGTTGAAACGGGTAGCGACCGAACAACCGACGGATCAGCCTGAACGCGAGGCACCCTTCAACGGCCTAGAGATTGCATGGCACCAATCTCGTAGCGTCGGCTGGGTCCTGGCACCAGCTGTTGTATCCCGGCAGCGTTTGAGAATCCCCGCCAGAGTCAGGCGCGACGCAGGTATTCCCACCCATTGCGTTGAGACAAGGGTTCGGGCGGGAAGCCCCCCCTAGTGCGTTGGTAATAGCGTTACTTTGCGCGATCGATTTCGCCGAAAATTTGCGAATGGCCGCACTTCTCTCAGCCATCAACGCATTATACTTCTTAGACCACACTTCAGCTCGCGCCTTGTCTCGCGTAGCAAGAATCTTTTCTCCCTCAGGCTGAAGCTTCGCCAGTTCCGTATCGATACGCACAAGTTCCGGAGACGCCCCTCCATTCGCTGCCATCCTGCGGTCGACCTCCAATACTCCTGCCCAACCTGAGCCAGAACCACCACCTTTCGCTGCTGCGACACTCGTTCCTGGTGCTGCCTCGTTGACGCAGCCCACCAAGGCGAGCGCGGCCATCATCCAAAATATTGTCCTCTTAAACACTATCGCGACCTCTTCAACATCTGCTTGGACTTGAACGGCTACTGCATTGATCAACCGCATCGGCGCCCGCTTCCACCCTTAGCAATGAGCAACCGATATGCTTGGTCATGACGTCTTGGCCGGATCACCAACATAGCCAACCATCAAGGTCGATCCGATATTGTCGTCATGCAGGGCGAACATGAACGGCTTGTCCGCCACGAAATCGAGGGATTGAACGCTGACCGATGGTGGCGCCGAAGCCGTCGGCGCGATGACGCCGGTTGCGGCAGCAGCTGTCGTTCCACCTTCATCGACGACGATTGCCACCTTGTGCGGCACGGCGGCTATCTGGAGCGGCGTGTCGGAAAAGCCGGCAAGTGCACCAGGCTGCGAGCGCGCTGGCGCCAGGCCCAACCCATCCAGAGCGGTTAGGACGTCACCGCCGCCCTTGAACGAAAAGCGCGGCAAGGAGAGTGTCACATTATAGTCCTCAAGCCCGACCCCGGCGAGCCAACCAGCGCAGGGCGCGAATTCCGCTAACTGCGCCGGCTTTTCGCGATTGACGACAAGGATGAGAGAATAGCCATCCATCCTATAGGGGAGCTTTACGGCGGCAAAGGCGCCCTTCTCAGCTGCCGATAATAGTCGCGCGTCGGCGTGCATCATGGGAGCGTGTCTCCTGCCGCCGGCGGCAAGGTGGAAATCGGCACTCTGTGTCGCCCCGACGCTGAATCCGTGCCGCCAGACGTCCTTGAAATAGAGGGCGTTGACCAGAACTATTCCAGAGCCAGTGAGCGGAGCCTCGATGATCGATTGAATCGCGCCCCGTGTGGCTTTCTTGACAAGTGCATTGATCTCTTTCGCCACATCTGGATCGGCCAGGTGACGCGACTCGACCCGCGCGTCAATAGCCTTGAACGCCTTGGCAGCGGTCTGTTTGAGCACGATTGCCTTGTCCACATAGACGGCGTCGAAACCGGACACAGGCCCGTTCGAATCCCGGCCAAGGATCAAAGCGGCGAGAGAGCGACGCAGCCCGTTCAAGTCCGCGGCGCCATCCAGATGGAAGAGTTTCCCAAGCACCGCATGCAACTCCGTCCCGGCGCCGATATCGACGAGCGAAAACGCCGCCATTATGCTCGCGGGAGAAATCACCAGATTGGTCTCGACGCCGCTCTGTTTGGCGATCTCATTGAGCAGATCCAGACCAAAGCGCGTCGATGCAGCGCTGAAATCCGCAACGATTTCGCTCTTTGACACCCGCGGCAAAGACAACAGCCCCATTGCGGCCAAAGCACCGATCGCCAACACCTCGCGTCTGGAGGTCTCGATCATGTCAACTCCTCTAACCCAAACGCTGAGGCAACGTCACCACGAAGCGGCACGCCGCCAGGCATCGCGTCTCCGTTCCCGCACCTCATTTCTTCCCGTTGCAATTCACCGAGTAGTCCGCAGCGGTAGGAAATATCCCGTCGCCGGTACTCGTAACCTCCAGCATCACCACTCCCTTGCGATACTCGTAGCTGCAATAGACCAATCCTGTGCCCGAGCAGGATTCCACCTCGATCACGCCGTGCTTGCGCAGTTCCGGCGCAATGCTCTGCGCATCGCCTTCGGGGTCTTCAATTTTTGCCTGGATCGGCGACCACCCTTTGCCGATGAGGGCCTTTCGCACTCTGTCGATGCTCTTGCCGCGGACGGCCGGCACCACGGCCTGGCCGCCGCATACGCTTTCTTGCTTTGCTATCGGATCGACTTCGATCGCGCCGTCGGGCATCAACCTGATATCTCCAACCGGTGCGGGAGCGAGATCGCCATCGAAGATGCGAAGCTTGTCGCCTACAACCGAAATGTTGCCGATCGGCAACTGGATTTTCGGCGGAGCGTAGATCAGGGCCACGAGCTGCGCTCCGCGAAACAGAGCCACGTTCCCTTTGTCGATCGCACATGTCGCGGAGGCGGCAGGCGCAAACTCGCCAGCGAAACTGACGGCCTCATAGGGACCAAATTTCTGCTCATCGATCACACCCCATCCGAGGGACGCCGCCAATTTCCCGCCCTCGCTGGTTTGTTCAGTCAGTGCACCACACGCGGGCGAAGAGACAGGAGCCGGCGCCTTGGGAAGTTGCGATAGAAGCGTGATTTTCAAACTTGGGACGTGAGATCGGACAGACGGAGGGTTGCCGTCGCTCTGCTGCGCCACGGCCGAACCGGCAGCCAGACAGAATATCAACCTAAGGGAAAGACGCGACGCACGAGAGAAACGATATGACATCACTCAGGATCACCCGGAACGCGCTGGACGAGAACAATGTGGAGGCTGATTGATGAAGGGGCTTCGAGCGCGGTGCAAGATCGATCCCCGCCAAGCCTGTGTGCCGGCGTCCATAAATAGTGACGTTCTGTCCAGTTCTTACCCACAGACCCGGATGCCGACGAACCAGAGCTGCCCACCACACATCTCGTATACTGCTTTTTGTGGTCGATTTTTTGCTGGAGGCGGATTGTCAATGCCGCATAGGAGAACAGCACGGATGCTCAAATGACCGTAGTGCCGCTCCATCTATTTTGAGTGACGTGCCGTCCATCTCTCCATCATCCGACGCCACGAAGGTGGACTGAGCCATGCAGCGCGACATAGTCAGGTATCAGGGATATTTCACCTTTGAGACTAGCGAACCATGTCTGCTCACTCGCGCGTGATTTTCAGTTTTGTGGCCCTTGCAATGTTTGGCGTCATGGGGCTTTGGGGAAGCGGATCGAAGGCATATGCCGAAGGTGGAACCTGTCCACCGGGCTACTATCCAATGGGAGGCGGCTGTGCTCCGTTGCCGCCCGGCTATTACGGCAATCAGCCTGGACCAGGATCGGATGGGAAATCTGGGCTTGCGCCGGAGTATCATCCAACGACATATGGAGCCATTGCCATGACCTTACCGCGCGGCTTTTGGGGCTCGCGGATGCACACGTCCACACAAGCCGCCGCCGATAAGCAGGCTTTGGCTGCCTGCGCGGCGAAAGGAGCGCCCGGATGCCGGATCGTTGCACGGGTTAAAGATGGATGTGTCGCCATAGCCTCCGGTTTCGCTAAGGACCCTGGCAAGGCCGTAACGAGTAACGGCAAGCTTATTACGATCAAGGTTGGGCTGTTCGAGGCGGAGCAAGCTGCCATGCAAGCCTGTCAAATGTCAGCAACAGGCTGCCAGCTTCATGCTGTTCTCTGCACCGATGGCAATCCGTAGCTGTCAAAACGACACGCAATAGTAGAAACGCCGTCGCATCACCATCCGCAAACAAGGGACCAACGAAGCAGACTGCCAATATCTTTCGCTGAAGCCGGTTCGACACCGCCCCCACGACCGTAATGTCGTTCAGCCTGTCTTTAGTCATGTACATCCGTTTCTTCAGTACCTAATGGCATGAGGATGACGATGGGGCCGGAGAAGCGGCTTAGCGCAACACAGCCTTTCATATTTAAGCAAGAGCAGCCTAATCGCAATTTCGCCTGTCCGTAGGCGCCGTTCCAGCCCTATCCCATTGACGCATGGAAGATGGCTCACATCAGGAACACAATTGCGATTTTTCGAGCCGACCGCCGCGTTCAAGAGGAGGAGGAAAACGGTCCGTAGCGGCGAAAATCGGTGATGGTGTGACGACAAGAGAGCGGCGCGATACCCTTACAGCCTATCGGGTTTATCCATTCACGTGGTCCTCTTCTTCGGCTGTGCGCGAACACCATTGACCGGGATGGTCCGAGACGGATAAGTTTCTCTCGTCGAAAAGGCAGGCTTGGTCTGGGTAGGCCCAAGCCCCTCCCTAACGGGCAGGCTCTATTTTTCGCGGTTTCCGCGAAATCCCCGACAGTCCTTGCGGCGCGTGCGCGTCGCGGGTCTGTTGGATGCTGCCTACGACGCTGCTCTGACAGATTTTTCTTGTTGGAGCAGTTTTATGTCTGTCGTGGATCTATCCAAACCCGTCCTCGTCTATTTGGCAAACGGCGTGCAAGGTGGCGCAGTTGCGCGAGCAGCATCCCGTCACGGCCTGAAGGTTAGAGCGCTAGTGCGAAATCCCGTGCACTCCTCTTCGCTCGAAGAAGCTGGCGTCTAACTGGCGCAAGCGGACCTCTTCGACCTTGGTTCACTCGTGGCGGCAAGCCAGGGCGCGTCCGGCGCGGTAATTCAGATTCCAATGGGAGCGCAGAGCGATATGGCAGCGCAGGCCACGCACGCGTTCAACGCCGCGAAAATTGCGGGACTTTCCTCTATCATTCTCAAGCTCGGAAGCGCGAGCCGCCCAGAACCATGTGAGGAGCCCAGCCTCGTGGCAAACGCCATGGTGGAAGATATAGCACGTCAATCCGGAATGCTCTCCGCGATCGTCCGACCGACGATGTATCTCGACAATCTCCTTAGACCGCATACACGCGCCGATCTCGTGGAGAACGGCCTGTTCGCAGCGCCAATTTCGGAATCCCAGCAGATCGCGTGGACATCCGCCGATGATTGCGCCGAAGCAACTGTAAGGCTGCTGATGGCAGGCCCAGCTGGCGTCGGTGACTATCGCATTTCTGGCCCGGAAAGTCTGTCAGGCGACGCCTTGGCTGAGCGGATAATGGTCGGTCTAGGAAGGCCCATCGTTTATCGCGCCCGACCATTGGATGGATTTGAACAAGATATGGACAAGGCGGAGGGAAGAGCCGCCGGGCGTCGGCTTGCTTCGAAATTCCGCTATCTCGCCACCCATCGCGACGACGCCGACGCAATTCTAGCCATACCATATTCGACAATCGTCGAGCTTGGAGATTTTTTCCCCACATCGGTTGAAACATGGATTCGAGATCGACGGCAGATATTGCTTGGAAGCGATATTGCAGAGTGATGAATCGTAAGGCTGTTAGCGCGAGCTTCACCGCTCGAACGGGACCGACTTGCTGCGATCAGAGAAAGTTGCGGATGCCGTGGCGATGCGCGTGTATTGAACCACGGAAAGCGGAGATTTCACGATAGCTATCAGAGCGGCGGTGGGGCTGTTTCAGTATAGTCCCCCGCGTATCCCTAAATCACCGGTCGCCCTTGGTTAGTCAAAGTTCCTCACGGTCAGCCACGTTTCTGGATAGCTGCATTGCGGACGATAATGCACTTCATGTAGACGCGATGACACCGCTGCTCGCATCTATTGGTGCTAATTTGCATCCGATGATTTTCCATTCACCCAAAGCTACTCTTGGGGTCAATCGGTGCACCTTAACTTGCCTTTCGTCCGCACCTTCTATGGCCGCGGAGTTTTGCTTACTCGCCCCAGCGCTGTTTTCGTCGCTCATGGGGCGGGTGGATGTCGGCCGGTGTTCGATAAGAAGCGATCGTTGAACCGCTTCGAAGCTGATGCCAGCGGCACTGTGCCCCGCTCGCCTATTATATGACACAAACACCAATATCGATGGTTCGACTTTGACAGCGCGATCATGCTCGATGAGGAACCGTTGACGCAATCGATCGATGAGCAACTGATGATACTCAAGATACATTCTTTGGAATCAAAATTGGAGCAATGATGAAGTTTGGGCAGTATATTCGTATCGTGGCAGGGTTCTTGTCGCTCATTCCTTGCCTTCTGTCGACGGCTATCGAGGCGCGCGACCTTGACCATAGCGATCAGGATCGCCTCGCCATTCTGAACGCCGCACGACCAAGCCCGTCCGACAAGTTCGTGGTCAAGGATCTGATTAAGGATCATGGCTACGCCTATCTCTGTGGCTTGATCGAGGGGACTACGGGACTGAGGCGCACGGACGGCAAGATCGCGGTCTATCAGTTCATTTTGCGCAAGGAGTCTGGTCATTGGCAGGCAACCAATATGGCTGAGTCCGCGGATGCTGACGGACAAGCGTTGGCCATCGGAACAACCGATTCGTCCGACAATGTGGATTGCACACTTGACGGTCATCAGGTCACGGGCGCGGAGATCCAAGCAATCTACAAGCGGGGAAACTGATTCCGCTTTGAACAATGCAAGCTGTTGCGTTCCCGATCAGCACATCGGGAATGCATTTTGCCCGATCACGGTTCTCGCTCCAACGCAACCATCCGCGATCCGGTATGAGCATCAACTGCTTGGCAAGCCGTAAGGCAACGTCCACCCAACGGGACCACCGGTCCGCTGCGATGATCTGGTCGGAGCGTCCGCATTCAATAAGGGAGCGGCGTTGAGGATCTTTTCCAGGGTTTCATGAGGCGTATGGCCAAATTCGGTCTTGAACAATCGATGGAAATATTTTTCATTCGCAAAACCATGACTCCAGGCGACCTCAGCAATCCGAGTAGGCCGACGATTCGGGTCCGACAGAAGATGATACGCACGCTGTAATCTTTTGCGCTGGATCTGGCGCATGACCCCACCGCGATCTTCAAGTAACTGATAGAGCTTTGCTCTCGACAACCCAACGTCACGGCAAATCCTGTCAGGAGTGAGGTCGGGTTCCAAAAGATGTGTATCGATGTAATGCTGAATTCTCATCCACAACGCATTGCGAATTTGACCGCCAGCAGCCCGCATGGCGTCTGGAGAGGCTGTAACTGCAGCGATCAAAAGCTGGTGCATCGACTGGACGACATGAGGCACCTCGTGCTGTTTCAAGTTCGGCAGATTCTGAAACAACGACAATATGTGATCACTAAGAATGCGACCAATTCCTCCTGTCAAAGTCGCTCCATGCAGAAGCGCCGTGCTGCTCGGCAAGAGATGGCGTGGCGCAACCAGGGAGATCACATCGCCCATTTCAACCGCACATTCGAGATGCTGGGCCGCATCCACAACAAATAAATCCCCGACCGATTTTATCGGTTCGGAAGAAGCGCTTTTCCAGCGGATTCTTCCAAACAAGGGCATTGTGAAGCAGTAAAAATCATGGCCATCTGCCTTGATGCGCCTCTCGGTACGCAACATTTCAAAGGTGGCCTTTTCCCTTCTGTTAAGCCACCGTCTGCCCGACAATATGAAGGGTCCAATCGCGGCACCGCTTGCGCTGGCATCAAATGCCACCGCGTCATCAGTTAACAGGCGAAGATCACAAGGAGAGTCGCGGCCCCACTCGCCAAATCGATCTTGATGTGAAAAATCCAAAGTGGAAAATCGAAAGATCGGGACGCCCGCTGTTGAACTTTCCATCCTCCGGCTCCTCCGGCACAAAACACAAATGTAAAGCTCATGCTAATCTACGAGAGGGCACCGCGCAATCGAGGCCAACCTGAGCATTATGTCGCAACGTGACCCAATCTAACTGAAGCGGCGTCCCGCAATAAGGTTTTGGCAAGCACGTATAGTACTCGCGTTATGAGGTTCTGGCAGACACTTATAGCACGGCCATCCGATGAATGATGAGGACTCCACCAAGCAACCGAGAGATAGCTGACCGAACCTGTCGCCAGCGGGTCGCGCCAGAAGGAAGAGAGGCCAATGCTGAAGGAGATCGACATCAGCTATCGGGCGATGTTCGCCGAGTTCGTGCAGCGAACACACGACCGACAGTTCTTGCGGATTTCCCAATGGAGAGCTGGTTCGTCACTGTTACCGTGAAAGGCCGCAACTGCTGGTATTTCGACCTTCCAACTCCCGAGGGCAAGGACAAGCGGAGCTACATGGGCCTCTACGGCGACGCGGAGATTACCGCGCGGGCAAAGACCATAAGGAGGTCAAGGACGCTTTAAAGGAGCGGAGTCGCGTGATTGGCACCTAGCGTCGCGCTGGCCTCCCCGGCTCCGATCAATTTGCACGCTATGTCACGAAAGCGCTCGCTGACACCGCACTGCACCGGCTGCGAGCCGTTCTCATCGGATCGGTGGCATTCAGCACCTATGCCGGCATGATCGACGTTCGATTGCCCTCGTCAGCAATACAAACAAGCGATGCGGATTTCAGGCAGGACTTCGCGATCTCAGCAGGCGTCGAAGACAGTCTACCTCCGGTGCTTGAAATCCTCCAAACGGTCGATCCCGATTTCCGGGCGGTTCCCCACCACGCGGACAGGGCCACGGTGGTCGCCTTCCAGAATGCCAAGGCTAGAGCGTGGATTTCTTGACGGGCAACCGAGGACTGGACGAGTACACGAGCAAGCCGTGGCCTATGACCGCCCTCGGCGAGAGCATCGATAGCACCCTGAACTTCATCTCAATCTTACGAAAATCATTAGATTCATGATGGAATCAATATTGGTTTTAGATCCGCCTCTGGCGCAATCCTACGGTCATGGAAAACGACCTCTTCAAATATCCGCAACGCTCGATGACCCTGCCGAGGGGGATCTGGCATATTCTGGCCGGCGACCCGGATCAAGATGGCGACAACGCGATAGAGATCGCGGCGTCCTCACCGTTGAGTTGGCCAGAATTTACGTCGCTAAGCGGCGATCAAATCATGCTCGGCAAGGACGGTATGTTTCGTCTTGCATTGTGGGGCGCATCGAAATGCTGCACCACATTGTTGGTCACCCGGCGGGCTACGCTACTTGTGTCGAATGAAAATGGCGGTTGGGAGATTCAATGCCGCGTTGTCGCCAATGCCAGCCTGACGACGCATCAACCGCTCTCCGGTTTCCTTTTGATGCCGGTCGAGTATCTCGATCGACGAACCGAGCGCCGCTCACAAAACCTGACGCGGCATGCAGATGAAATACGCAGCGCACTGCTCGAAGCCTTTCCCGTCGGCAACGACGGTGAAAATGCGCCGTAAAGAGGGAAAGAACACCTCCTAACGGCATCCACCTCTTCCGCGTCCGTTCCATCGGCCCGTCCGGCCGGTCGGGGAAGCTTTGTCCAAACCGCTGACCTTCAGCACGATCAGAAAGGAAGTCGCAATGAAAAATCCCCTCATCTCCTCCGTCGCATTTGCAGCCATTTTGCTTGGCACGTCCGCCATTGCATCCGCCGAACCGATCAAGAATGTTGTCTTGGTCCATGGCGCATTCGCCGACGGTTCCGGATGGCGTGCCGTCTCCGACATTTTGGAACACGACGGATATACCGTTTCCGTTGTTCAGGAACCCGAAACGTCTCTGGCCGATGATGCGGCAGCAACAAAACGGATCATCGAGACCGTCAATGCGCCTCTGATCCTCGTCGGCCACAGCTATGGCGGCGCCGTCATCACCCAGGCAGGCAACGAGCCGCAGGTGCGTGGCCTAGTCTATATCGCAGCCTTCCAGCCCGATAGCGGCGAAACGCTCGGCGACCTCCTGAAGCGCACGCCACCCGCCGCAAATAGTGCGATACCGGCGGGCCAGGGCTATGTCATCGTCAACCCGAAGACCTTCCACGCCGATTTTGCAGCCGACGTGCCCGCCAAGGAAGCGCACTTCATGGCAATTTCCCAGGTTCCTATCAGCGTTACCGGCTTCGGCACAGCGATTACGAATGCCGCCTGGCATAACAAGCCGAGCTGGTATGCGGTGGCAACGGGCGATCGCATGATCAATCCCGAGCTCGAGCGCTTCATGGCCAAGCGCGCCGGCAGCACCACGATCGAGGTGAAAGGCAGCCATGCGATTTACATGTCGCAGCCACAGACTGTCGCCAAGCTGATTGAGCAGGCAGCCAAACAAGCCAAGTAGCCATTCATTGAATGTCACTTTGATGCCGCCTTCCACTGGAAGGCGGCGCAGTCAGCTCGGCGTTACGATCATCCTCGCAGAAGCATCCGACATAGCTCCATCGCCCGTTGAACCGTAGGTAGTTGCCGATATCCACGGGGATAGACCAGAGCAAGACGCTCAGGCGTGGGCAGCAGCGCCACGGGGTGCATCGAAAATCCGGGCCGAGGCACATGCAGGGTATGGATCGGCAGGAGGCCAAGGCCCATATTTCTCTCGACCAGCGTATAGATTGCCGAAATGTCCGTGCTGTCGGCCACGACGGAACAGGAAACACCAGCACTAGCAAAGGCATCCATGATCCGCTCATAGATGCCAATACCGGATCGGCGACGGAGCAAGATAAGCGGAACGTTCGTGAGAGCCTCCGGTCGAATTTCGGCACCTCGTTCCCATCTGTTGTCGCTCTCCCGGCACAGAAGGACGACCGTCAGTGGCGCCAATGCTTCAACTCCCAATCCGAAATTCGCGACGGGCATATGGGTAACCGCGAAATCCAGCTGGCGCATTTCGACCATCGTTTCGAGAAGCTGAGGCTCCCCCTGCTGCAGCGAGAAACTGACCGCGGCACCTTCCTCGCGGATCTGGGCGACCATGGTTGTGATGATCTCCAGCGAGACCTGCGTAAATCCAACCCTTAGCCGCGCGGTAAAGCCGCGCCCGATCGCCCGCATGTCTTGCTCAAGCGCAGAAGCGCCACTCAGCAGCTCGGCTGCACGTTCGTACAACATCCTGCCCGTCTCGGTCACGGTAAGCCCCCGGCCGGCTCGCTCGAACAGCGACACCCCCCATTCTTCTTCCAGCTGCTTGATTGCAACGCTCAAATTGGGCTGGGCAATCCGAAGAACTTCCGCCGCGGCGGCTAGGGAGCGGTGCTCTACAACCGCACGGAAATAGGCAAGCTGTCTTAGGTTCATCGGGAAACTCGCTATTCGTGGACAGTCCAGTTCAATGTGTTTGCCTTTTGTGACTTCGCCTCATGTCCTTGGCGAAGAACCGACCCGACAACGGTCTCAATGTCCCCAAGCGCCGGGTTATTCAAATTACCCTGTGTATCTCCCATATACATCGCGTTGGGGAACCCAACACTGGCTGACTGAATACAAGTATCTTCCTCGACGTACTAGACTCTGGATAGAGGCACAATGGCTTTACTATATTTCAGCGTCCTAGATAACGCCCGAAGCGGAAACTAATTCTTCCCGGCAGGTTCAACCTGGAGAGCTTCACCTCCGAATGAGAGCATCGTTAGATTGCGTAAAATTCCAAGGACAGCTGGCGTCGCTATTATCAATGGTCCGCCAATATCGCTGACAACTGTCCTCCGCGGGAACTCTTCGAGCACATGAGTGGTCCATCCGCCCACAGCGCACGGCACATCTGTTGCTGGGGAACGATAAAGGTCGCTTCTTGCCCTCACGCAAGTATAGAATCTAGCCTGCTACGCTCGAAAAAATGGCGCGCTTCGTTTTACCTGAATGCACAATGGAGCATGGTCGACCGCCTCCGCGACCTGCCGACTATTGAATTGCCTGCGTCAAAGCACCGCTGGCCAACCGAACTGCAACGTAATTTTTCGGCTAAGCCCCCGCTCTTACTGGGATCAGAACCGGCAAGCCGGAGTTTCAAGCACCGGCAAGCCCACCAGGCGCTCAAAATGTTACGCTCCGGATGAGGGCCACTCAAGCTGGCTGTTCCAGACCACAGAATAAGAGGGGATCTGTACCGATTTGGCGATCGCCTGCGGATCGCCGCTGAGCGCTCTTGGATGAGCGTTTGGTTCGCCCGATCTAGTCACTTCTTGCTCACTATAGTCATTATCCTTGCAAGAAGGCGTTCTAGACTCGTCTTTTCGTTGATGCTCCCCGAGGGCGTGTCTCTCTCGCTATCCTCCGGCCATTTCTCCGCGCTCACGAAATGATTGTGGGGATCGGCCATCCGTCGCAACGTTGCTTTCGACAGGTACATCATGATCTTCTTTGCTCCATCCCGCCCCGGCGCCCAAAAAGGTAAGGCACAACTAGAAATCCCGCCAGGTATCGCCCGAATTGTGATTTGATTTTGCTGTAATAGCCTGAGCACGTTTGGACTCAGCAGTCGAGTTCGAGATCACCGCGGGGCACCCCAAGACACAGAAGTGCCTGGTTGATGGAAAGCAACGGCACGTCATCCCCGAGATGAACAACGACGCCGTTGATGACGTTCTGGATGCAGGACTGACAGTCCCCGAGCCGGCATGAATAGGCAACGTGGATATCGTGGTTGAGTGCAAGGTCAAGCAACGTGCCTTCGCTCGGCGACCATGTCACCGACTTCCCGGATCTGGCAAAGGTAACCTTGCTGCCAGGAAGGGCATCCTTGCCTGAAAGATCGAGCACCGGGCTCGATGAGGTTTCGAATACCTCGTAGCGGATGGATCCCGGATCCGCACCACTTGCAATCAGTCCATCGCGAAGTGACGTCATAAATATGTCGGGTCCGCAGATATAGAAGTCGGCCGCATCGACTGGAAGTAGCCCAGAAATCAGATCGGCATCTACCCGGCCTACGAAGTCACAGAGATCTCCTTCACGTGGTCGCGAATAGCAGCTGACCAGCTTGAGGTTGCCATTTTTGGCTTGGGCGGCGATGGCACGCACCTCTTTCTCGAACAAGTGATAGTCCGCGCAACGGGCAGCGTGAATGAACCAAACCTCTCGACCGCCTTCTTCCATTGCCAGTGCCTCCAGCATGGGAAGAAGGGGCGTGACGCCAACACCGGCGCTGACCAGCACGATCCTGCGGCCTGGCAGACTCGACAAGACGAAGCGCCCGGCTGGAACGCCGACTTGCAGTTCCATCCCTGGTTGGATCGTATCGTGCAGGAGATCCGATACGCCGCCGCACCCAAGGCGTCGCACGGAAATCCGCAAGCTCTGGCCATCAGAGCGGCGGGATACGGAATAGGAGCGTTGCCGCCGCGCACCCGAGGCGGCAGGTACGGACACCGTTACGTATTGCCCTGGAAGAGCAAGACCTATCGGCGCGTTGTCGCAAGGCTCCAGAATGAACGACGTGACGTCGGGACTCTCAACGTGGCGCTCGGTGCAAATGAATCGTCGCTTTCCTGACCAGAAGCTGCGACGGTCCTGTTGCCAAATGCGCGACCGTGACAATGCCGCGGAACAATGGAAGAATACCTCGCGTGGCGCGATTCTTAGCGTGTTCGTTTGCTGTTCTAGGCGACCGTTTATCCGGAGCAACTCGTTCTGGCCCGGTATTATCGTCAGGAGCGCGCACTCCCCTTCCCGCACCGTAACCATGTCGCTCGGCATGCGTAGCCGGTAGGCATGCTCATTGTCGAAGGGAATGACTGTTAGCGGCGCTTCAGCCGTGATGTCGATTGTTATATCCGCGTTCTCGCCTTCGCGGGCCAAGACGGTGAAGATCGCACCCTCCATGAAGCGCAGCGCCCCTGGCCCCGCGAAACCGCTGATCTTCTGGTCGACGCCTTCTATCGGGGGACCGTAGATGTCGCGCACGCCAGCCGCCTTGAGATCTCTTTCTTCAGCCATGCTTCTTGCAACCGGAAAAAAGCCTTTGGCAGCTTGCGCTATCTTATCACCGTTGATGACAGCGCCGAGATCGAGCGGCGGCAGGCGCCGCGATGGATCAATCCAGAAATCTGCTTGGTCAAAAGCCGGGGTTTCAACGAATTCGAGCGAGCTCGGTGTCAAGACGAGCACGCTGATCGGCGGGCTTTCATCGACTGGAAAACGAAGCAGGTCCTCAGCGAGAAACGAGACTGTCGCATCCGCGCCGACACGTAGGAAGCGGGCGCATCTCCGGTTCAAGATCACTAAAGCCACGCGCCGGTTGGCAAGGATGTTGCCGATCGTGTCGAGCCGTCGATTTCCATTGTAGTCGGGAAGGAGAAGCGTCCCGCTTTCGGTGACCTTGAGGACGCTCGGTTGCCCGCCCCTGGGTGAAACATCCATCGCACCTTCAGCATTACGGGACGCGATGAAAAGGAGCGTCGAATTCTCGATGATCCGGCGTATGTCTGCATCCATGTCAAGTTTCCTTTTGGAGCCGCTAGCAACGAGGCGATGACCGATCCCGCCTCACGCGAACGAGAGACCGGCATGCGGCATGTGTTTTGGATCAGGCGAACTTATTTTTTGCCAGCAGGCCAAGCACGTCGAACCTGAGGGGGATGGAAGGCTGCGCACCCGCCCGCAGACATGCGACGCTCGCTGCGACGACCGCGATCCCTGCCGCCTCTTTCAGCGAGCGACCACAAGCAAGTTCAGCCGCGAAATATCCGCAGAAAGTATCGCCGGCGCCGACCGTATCGATCGGCTGGATTACGGGAGCTGCGACCTCAAAATACTCCATGGGTGTTGAGACAACCACGCCCCCCGCGCCTCTTGTCACGACGAGTGTCTGATCATTACGACCGCTCCACTCCCGCATTGCATCGGGGTCGTCTGCGCCGTTGCTCAACTTTGCCCATTCGTGCTGGTTTGCGATGATGATATCAGCCAGCCGTGACAACTCCGCAGACGTTACATCAAAGGGTGAAACGTTAAGAATCGTCCTGACGCCGTGAAGCCTAGCAAGCTCCAGCGCTGCCTTGTTCGTTTCGAATGGGATCTCCTGCTGGAAGACGAGAAGGCCACGCTTCGCACTGGCGCTGGCACTGGCAACGGCGGCGGCGGCCATGTCGACATCGACAAGCCCGTTGGCGCCGGCGGTTATCACAATGCAATTTTCGCCATGTCGATCGACATATATGTTCGCTGAGCCGGTTTCCTCCCGAACAACGGCGATGTCCAAGATCGGCACGTCTGCCTCGACTAGTTCGGCAAGCGCCCTCTCGGCGAGTGTGTCACTACCTACGGCACCGAAGAAGCTGACGTCTCCACCGGCCCGCTTTGCCGCAAGCGCTTGATTGGCACCCTTACCGCCACCGAAATACTGTCTATTGTGCGCATGGATGGTCTCGCCAGCCAGCGGCAAGCTATCCACCTCAAGGCGAATGTCGAGATTGATGGATCCCAAGACAACAATCATGAAACACCTAAATCCGTCCAGCGGCATCGCGGGTAAGAAATTGGCCGAAGCCCCTTTCCACGAGTGCCACACCCTCATCGAAGATGACTTTACCGCGTAGGATGGTCGTCACCGGCCAGCCCCTTACCTCCATGCCTTCGTAAGGCGTGTAGTCACTGCCATGGTGCATGAGCGATTGCGTCATCGTCACCTTCCTACTCGGATCCCAGAGCGTAATATCGGCATCCGACCCGATCGCGATTGTCCCCTTCGCCGGATACATGCCGAACAGTTTGGCGTGGTTGGTCGACGTAAGCTCTACAAATCGCTGCAGCGAAATACGACCCTTGGTGACGCCTTCAGAAAATAGGATCGGCATGCGGGCGGCAACACCCGGAATGCCGTTCGGGACCCAGCGAAACGATGTTTTGCTCTTCGGATTGGACTTGCCCGCCGTGTCTTCGTAGCGGAATGGGCAATGGTCCGAGGAAAAGGTCTGGAAGGTGCCGTTGACGATGCCTCGCCAGATGGCCTCCTGCGAGGCGCGATCGCGCGGCGGCGGCGAGCAGACGTATTTCGTGCCCGCATGGTCCATGTTGAGACCCTTCAGGTGATCCGCCGTAAGCACGAGATATTGCGGGCAGGTCTCCGCATAGACCCTGATGCCCTTGGATCGCGCCCATTCGATCTGCTCCATCGCCTCCCCGCCCGAAACGTGGACGATCATGACGGGGACGTCGACCAATTCAGCATGGGCAATGGCGCGATGGGTGGCCTCCCGCTCGACCAGCTGGGGGCGAGACGCAGCGTGATAATAGGGAGCGGTCTTGCCGGCCTGCTCAAGCTTGTCGGTCATAAATTTGATCTGGTCGTAACCTTCGGCATGGATCATGACCATCGCGCCATACTGCCGGGCGATGCTCAAAACCTCCAGGATCTCGCGGTCCTTGAGCACGAGGTCGTCGTAGGTCATGAAGATCTTCACGGAGGTATAGCCGTCGGCAATCAAGGCCGGGAGTTCCTGACCCAGCACCGCCGGCGTCGGATCACTTATGATCAGGTGAAATCCGTAGTCGAGCAGCGAGTTGCCAGCAGCCTTGACATGATAATCGGCAACCGCCTCGCGCAGCGACTGGCCCTTCCTCTGCAGGGCATAGGGCACGATGCAGGTATTGCCGCCTGCCGCCGCACTGCGGCTGCCGGTCTCGAAACCGTCGGCCATGACGATCCCCTCGCCTTGGTACTGGTCGAGATGAACATGGCTATCGATGCCACCGGGAAGCACGAGGAGGCCCGTTGCATCGATCTCGTCGGTGCCGCGCGGCAGGTCGCGTGCGAGCGCGACAACCTTGGCGCCTGCTATCCCGATGTCGCAGGAGAAAATATCTGCCGCCGTGGCGACCGTTCCGCCCCGAATGACAAGATCGAATTGCGGCTCCATTTAGGGCTCCTCGTGTAGCTCGTGATATTGCCGGTTCAGATAGATCAGGCTGGTCACCCGCGCGTTGTTTTTGATCGCCAGCACTTCGGCGATCATGATCGTATGGGTGTTGACCTCCAGCGCCTGGACGATCCGGCAGTCGAAGGACACGATCGCATCGCGCAGCACAGGTGAGCCAGTTTCCAGGACCACCCAGCTGCCATGCCGAAAGCGGTCTTCCATCTCCAGCTTCCCGACTCCGGAAAACACGCCAGAGAGCCCCTGCTGGCCGGCCGACAGTGTGTTGACACAGAAGACGCCATTCTGTCTGAACGGTTGGTTCTGCAGGCTGCCACGGTTCATGCAGACGAGCAGAGATGGGGGCGTATCACTGATGCTGCAGACGGCTGTCGCGGTGAAGCCAAACCGGCCCATTGGTCCATTGGATGTGACGATGTTGACGGCCGCACCGAGACGGCTCAT
>ERZ778024.2099-NODE-2099-length-19297-cov-5.841804_pt1 | contig 19297 bp, 18 predicted proteins | sample MGYA00375754_ERZ778024 | MGnify/ENA primary metagenome ERZ778024 (study PRJEB29350, sample SAMN05389827) | bioreactor metagenome | isolation source: Thiocyanate bioreactor | place: South Africa: University of Cape Town | collected 2014-02-18 ...
AAATTTAAAAAAAAAAAAAAAAAAAAAAAAAAAAAAAAAAAAAAAAAAAAAAAAGGAACCATTTAAATAAACTTTAAAAATTGGTAAAATATTTCCAGTTGAATTTCTTAACTTTTCCCTATAAACTCGATAATTATCTTTTGATGAAACAAGGTGACTTAGATCCTGCCAAATTTCACGAGCTGATTGTGGAATAGCTTTCCAAGTTTTTGCTAATCTTTGACAAGGAGAAAGAGATAATCCTCTAATAATTTCATAAAGTCCGTTATAATTTTGTTTTGCTTGACATTGACTTGCACAAACAAGGAAAAATTTGATAACTTCAGCTCTATTTTTCACATCATCAGGTTTACAAACTTCATTAGCAACCCATTGTGAGACTAAATGAGACCATTTTGCAAATATTTTAATTTTTCCAGTCTCTTTTCCATTTTTTGCAACAAAATTGAAGAATTCTTCTTCAGGGATTGATTTAAAAAGTCGAAGCTCTTCAATTGAAAGTTGATCAGCAATTGAAGCACTTTTAAAATCCGTAGGAAATTCTGTTCCACGAGTCAATTTATTGAATGGAAGAGTTAAAGAACCAGAAGAATTTGAAGACATAAGTGAAGGAAAGGGAGTAAGTCCTTCTCGACTAGAATTTGGTGAAGTTGTGACGGGAGATGTTGAGAGTGAGACATTAGATGAATTTGATGGGAAGCTATCATCTGTTGTAAGACTTCCATATGTTATTAAAGAGAGGCCATGTTTACTTTCAATTGTTTCGTTTTCAATTTGTTTAGCCTTAGCAATTGAATTATTTAGTCTTTTAGGAGCTGATTCCAATAAACTTTGGAGTGTGGAAGCTTTTTGCGCTAAAATTTTTGGAGTAATTAATTTGAGAAACTTTGTTAGAGTTTCAGCTAATTGAGGGTTGTTTACAAAATCTCCAGGGTGTCTATAAAGCCATTGTTCTAATACTAAGATGATTCTATTTTGTGTAAAATCTTGAACTTGATCCACTCCAGTTTTTTTCCCTTCAAGTGGCTTTCCTAAATGTCCAAACTTTGCTATTAAATATTGTAAAACATTCATTGATTGAGTAAATAGTCGATGAGTAACAAGAAATTCTAAAACATAATCAGAATCTAATTCTCCAACTGCAACAAACAATGATACCAAACTTCTAACTGTTCCTACACAAACGACTGGTTTACCATTAACTCCTTCTTGAACCATTTCTACTTTATCTGCTGAAGGAAAACGAATAGAATTTGATGCTCTTCTCATTGAAATTAACGTTGAAGCAACATTATAAAGAGATGGATGTGATCTCCTAGGTAATTTACAAGTTTCTTTATCCTTATCTTTTTATTTTATTTTTTAAAGTTTTGATTAGTTTATTATTTAATATTTTGATTTTTGATTTTTCTTTTCTTTTCTTTTCTTTTCTTTTCTTTCTTTTTTCTTTTTCTTTTTCTTTTTTCTTTTCATTTTGATGTATTTCAAAAAAGAAAAAGTACCATCACTTTGATTTCCTGTTGATTCTGTTTTTTCTTTTTCAGATTGATTATTTTCACTTTCTTTCGATGTTTGATTTTCTTCATTTTCTTTATTTTGATCATCTTTATTATTACTATCTCCTGTTTCTGATTCTTTATTTTGAGTATTTTCATTTTGTTGTTTTGATAAATTGACTGAATTCACAAATCTATATCCTGCAATAATTGTTCTAGCTGCACCTTGGACTGTAAGATGTGCCTTTTTTTCAGCTTCTTCTTTTGATTCATCCGCTAATTTATTATTTCATTATTATCATTGATTCATTCATGAATGTAGAAGGATATAAAAATCAAAAATCAATCAATCATCAATAAATAAATATAAAATCAAATTACCAGGAGAGTTTTCAAACTCTGTATCATCACTAAAGTCAGAGTCATTCTCTTCATCTGAGTCAACGTCTAACCCCAAGTCAATATTTTTAAATTGCTCTATTTCTTGAACTGAGTATGTGTTGACTGTTCTTCTAATAATTGGAAATCGTTCACTCATATTTTTTGTTTTTTGTTTTTCTTTCCCTTCCTTTCCTTTCCTTTCCTCCCTTCTTCTTCTACTCCTCTACTCCTCTACTTTGCTTTTGTTTTCCTATTAATTTTTTTTTTTTAAAAAAAAATATACTTTAGTTAAAGTTAACATAAGTTGTATTATTATTACAATTGATGATTTTAAAGAAATCAGTATTAGGATTTACCGCAATCAATCAAGTAAAAAAAAATAAAAAAACGATTTTTTTTAAAAAAAAAAAAAAAAAAAACAAAAAACAACAAAATGCGTGAAGATAATACAAAAACACTCAAAACATCTTTTTCTTAAAAAATATAGAATTTGATATAACTTACAATTAAAAAATAAATTTAACAAATGATTATCTTTGATTTTATTCAAAGAAAATCAAGTTCTGTATTATAATTATAAAAATTTTATAATTGAAAAAAAAAAAAACAAACAAAAAAAACCTTTCTCTATGGTTTTTTTTCTTCTTCTTCCTTTCTGATCGCTTTTTTCTTTGTATTTTTGTTTTTTCTTCTTTTAATTATCTAATTTTACAACAATGATATATAAACTGTGGATATGAATTGTTGTTGTATGTGTGAATAGGGTATAGAAATACAAAGAGAATATAAAGACAAGAAAGAATTATAAAAGAAAAAAAAAACAAAAAGGAAAAAGAGTTTTTTTGATATTTTTATAATTATTTTTATTGACTTGTTTTTGATTGGTTCTTTGTTTCCCAAATCAGCTTCCCTTCTTTTTTTTTCACTTTTCTTTTCTTTCTATTTATTTTGTTTGATGAATTGATATCTTACTTTTAAAAAAGTGATTCACTTTTTGTTTCACTTCTTCAAAGAAATCATCAAACCTCACATTTTAGTTTTCCAAAAAATTAAGAGTTTTTTTTTTTGAAAAATCATGGTTGAAGGAAAAAATAAACAATCAACAATTTGAAAGTCAAAAACCATCGATTTATTTTATCAAACCGATTGAGATCCATCCAATTCAATCATTGAAGAAAAAGTTGTAAAAAGAGAATTATATTATATTATATATATGATTGTAAATTTTTTTTTTTTTTTAAACATCTTTTTTTGATTGTGAAATATCTTTTTGAGCTTGTTCTCTAATACTTTCGATCCATTTTTTTCGTTCATCATCGGCTTGTGATTGCTGATTTAATGGGATGTTCACTCCTCCACCAACAAGAAAAACAATACCAGTAGTTAAAGCAGAAATGAATTCAGTCATTGGGGAAAGAGATAAAAATCCTGCACAAATAAAGATAAAGAAGAAGAGCATGACAAAAAAGATAACTACTTCTTGCCAAATCTTTTCCCAGATAGTTAATCCTGTTAATTCTAAGATCCTTGATTTTGTTACAACTGATAAAACATCTGATGTTGAAAATTTTTGAACATTTGAGATTGAGAGTTTTTCTAAAGGAGGTGGAGTTTGTTCAACTTGAGAGAAATTTTCTTGAAGATTGGAACTAAGTTGTGAATGTAATGTTTTGACTCTTGAGATTGTTGAAAAGAAGTGGAAGGTGAGGACAAGGAAAATTGCAGAAATTGGTAAAATTGTATTTGGGGAGATGATACAACCCAAAATAATCCAAAAAGAGACATTGACAAGATAAGCCAAAGATAAGGCACAGAAAAACATATTCGTATAGGTATAAGCTCTTCGAAGTAATCTAACAATTTGAGAGTCGGCAATGTCATTATAATAACAAATGAGAGCAATCAATCCAACAAAAACAACTAAAAGAACAATAACATAAACAATGATTGGAAGAATATATCCTGCAGCAGTTGTTGTAGCATAACAGCTGTTATCAAATGGTGCCTCACAAACCAAATGTCTTAAATAAGCTGGTGATCGTAGATCATTTGCCAAAATATCTTGTGGGAGAATGTTTGCAGAAAGATTATATAAAAGGGCAGCTAAAAATATTGGAATGACAGGCATTAAAATAAGTACAATATGAAGCCAAACTGTCCCAATCATTCTCAAATATCCACGATTTTGTTTTGGAAAACCAATAATAAATTCTGATAAAAAGAAAACTCCTGCTCTATCTTTAATTGTTCGTTTCCTCTTTTCCCATTCTTCATCACCAAACCTTGCCATTCCCCAATCTTGAAGATTTCTATTTTTCCAAGCAAAAAATTTTTTCCCAAGGACAAAAACTACATATACAGCACCAAGAATACTAACAGCAGCATTGAAAATTAAAGTTACATAAGCAACAGGATGAGTTTGAATTGTTACTTCCTCTAAAAAGTAAGTTCCTGAATAAGTATCTCTTTTTAATTGAAGATTATTATGGAAGACAATTCCATCTGATTGACGAAAAACAAGATTTGATCCAGCTGTATTTCCAACAGAATTTTGTAAAATTTCACCTATAATAAATAATAAATAAATAAATAAAAACAAATATAAAATAAAATAAAAATCAAATCAAATAAACCCATGAAACACAAGAAGAAGAAAAAATTACCTGTTGCAATTGTATAATCAAATTTCGATTCAGGAAAATCTAATCCAGGACAAAATGAAGGTTGAAGAGTTACAGTTGATTGAGCTGATTTTGGAGTTAATAAACCCCAAGTAAATACATCTAAAAAGGATTTTGGAACGGTTACATAAAACATAACTTTTGAGAAGATCCAAGTCCCTAATGGAGTTCCAGGTCCACGAACAGTGACTTCAAATGTATCTTTTGATGCAGTAGCAGTTGATTGAAGTAATTGTAATTGAAAAGCAGAGATATTTATATCAGATGAAGCGACAGGATATAATGCTGATGCTCCTTGAGCTGCTGAAATTTGAACAAAACCAGCAAGTGTTGGGTCAGTAGTTGAAATAACTTGAACTTGAGGAGAAGGAGATGAGTTTACTCCAGAAATTGAACAAGTCAAGTTTCCAGAACAAATTACTGAATTTCCTGAAAGACAGTGATGTGAATCTGGGATCCCAATTGAAACAAAATTGATATTATGTGAAACTTGAAGGAATAAATTTCCTTTTCCAATATTAATTTGTGAATCTCCACGAAGTTCTCCATTCCTTAAATTTAATGTTCCCCTTTCAAATGAAGCTTCCACTCCAGATATTATAAATTGAGAAATATTTACATAAATTGAGGTTTGAGATGGGTTTTCAAGTGAAACTTTTAAGGAATTAGCTCCTAAATTTAATCCGGTTGAATAAATTGAAGAATCTTTGAATCCCATTCCTTGAATTTCAACTTGAGGAAGGGTGATTCCTTCTGGAATAAAAAATTTTACAACACATTCGTTATGTGTATATCTTCGTCCAATTGGACGAGAATCAACAACAGAAACTAATCCCTCTTCATTTGTAGTGATAACAATTCCATCAATGCTTAACAAAACTACTGATATTTTATACATTGTATCAGTTGCAGGTAGTGAATCAGGATAAATATCAAGAAAACATCCATCAAGCTGAAAGTTCAACTTTGGTGCTGTAATGGGTATTGATCTTATCACAGTTTTTGGTGCGAATGAAAAGAAAGCTGATAAAAAGACAATAGCTGCGATCACAATCAAAGTAACAGCTAAGACTATTAATCTAAACACTGTTCTTCTCCATGCCCAAGTTCTATCAGTCCATTCTCTAATAGGAATTAATAAATTGAGAGCAGAGAAATCATTAAGTATTTGAAATTCTGTGTGCTCCTCTGATTTTTGATGGCTCCTTCTTTTCGCAGCTTTTTCTTTATCTTTCTCTTTATCTCTACATTATTTAAGAAATTGAAATCAATACATATGAAATCAAATAAAAAGTAGAAAAGAAAAAGAAAAAATGCAAAGTGAAACAAACAAAGAAAAGTTGAACGAAATTAAAACAAATCAATAAATAAATAAATAAATAAATTGAAGAAAACAAAACTCTGGGTCAGCAAGTTCTTGACTTGTCAGGTCTTGAAACTCAATATCTTTTGAAAACTCCTTCTGGTCCATCTCCATCTTGTTATTGTCGATGTTATATTATTATTATTACTAATGTATTATCTTTATTATTTGGGTACAAAAAGTCAAAGTTTATTTTTGAAAAAAAAAAAAAACAGGAAAAAAGGAGAATAAGACAATTTTTTTTTTTTCTGTTTTATTCTTGGAACTCAAAATCAAAAACATGAATCATTCTTTTTTTAATTTTTTTCTTTCATGTTATTAGTTTATTGTTCAGTTCTCAAAACTTTGAACATCAGAAAGAGAATTAATTGCATTATAGGAAAATAACTGAAATCGCAAACTTAGGTTCTAGTTAGAATAAGTGTCAAAAAGCATCAAACACATTGGTTAGCTTCTCCTTAAATTGAGAAGTAATCGTTTCTTTTATTGGACTTTATTGTTGGTTTTAAAACCTTTTTAGATTTTTTGGAATATATCATAAAAGAGAATTGTGCAACAAACAAGAAAATAAGTTAAGTTATAACTGAAATGGAAACGGAAGAGGAAAAATTGCAAGAACAACTTTGTTGTGCTTGTGAAAAAGGAAACATTGAGGAAGTGAAACAATTACTTCAAAACAATCCACAAATTAATATCAATTGTCTTGATTATTATTCTCCTGCTCAAAAAACACCTTTTTCTCTTGCTTGTGAAAAAGGACATATTGAAATCGTAAAATTATTCTTAAATGATCAAAGAGTTAATGTAAATTTTGGAAATCTTTTTTATGGTCAACCACCTCTTTATTCTGCTTGTTTATTTAACCAAATTGAAATTGTGAAATTATTATTAAATAATGAAAGGATTGATATCAATCTAAAGGATAAATTTTATCGAACACCTTTCTATATTGCATGTTATCAAGGACGCATTGAAATTGTGAAGTTATTCTTATTATCTGATAGAATGGTACATATTAACCAAGCTGATAAATTTGATCAAATACCTTTCTGGGTTGCTTGTCAAAATGGACAAACTGAAGTTGTAAAATTATTATTAAATGACAAGAGAGCTGATATTAATAAGATGGATAAGAATGGAATAACTCCTTTTTGGATTGCATGTAACAGAAGCAATCTTGAAATTGTGGAATATATGTTGGCAGATGGAAGAGAAGTAAATATCAATGCAAAAAATAATAAAGAACAAAGTGCCATTGATATTGCAAGAAAAAATAGTAAAGAAGAAAAGGATGTTTTTGAAACTGTGGAAAGATGTGAGAGAAGAAAAAGAAACTTTTCAATGATTATTAAATTATTGGAATCATTTGAAAGAGATCCAATTGAAACAAGAATCAAACTGAGGATACAACTTGAGTTTGTTGGTAAATCTCTTTTTCTTTATTTCTTCATTTTTTTTATTTCTTATTTATTTCTTTTTCAATTTGCACGAAATTATTATTTTTCTTTTGAAAAGGTGAAGATGCTGCTTCTGTGTTTGCAATCATGGTTCTGATTTCTGATGATTACTTAAATTTGAGAGGAGATGAAGTAATGCAATGATGTCCTTGAACAAAAAATGAAAAGGAAAACAAAATTTAATCTTTCAAAATGATAAGATCAGTAAAGTTTGGTTGAGATTTGAGGTGATCCTTTTTATTCTTTTTTTTTGGACAAAAGTTGGTATTGGGGTTCACAATGGAGTTTATTTTGATTATTGCACATTCATCAGATTAAAGTTTTGAAACAGGTTTTTTAGAAATTGAAGCAACTCTTGACATGAAATTGGTTACTCTTGGATATTTTTCAAAAAGTGGTTTTGCTATTTAATTTTGATGAAAATTAGTATTGATATTGAAAAAAAAAGAAAAGAAAAAAAAAGAGAGGAAAAAAGAAAAAAAAGAAAAAGAAAAGAAACCTTCTGGTGCTTGAATGATACAATTTAATTGAGCACAGACACTAAAATCAGCAAGTGTTGGAGTATTTCCAATTAAATATTCTTGATCTCGATTTAACCATAAATCAACATGATGAATATGTCTTTCTATCTTTGAGTAGGATTTTTTTTTTTAAAAAAAAGAAAAAAAGAATGAACAATTCAAATAAGTACAAAAATAAATAATTACAATGATCATTAATTCTTCCATTGTTTTTTTCCCAGTTCCTTGATGTTTTGTTGTATGTCCAATAAATGATTTTAAAAATGAATGGGGAACAAGGGTTTTAACAAGTCTTGTTGAAAAATGAACTCAGTTTTTAAGAAAAAAAAAAAAAAAAAAAAAACAAACAAACTTTGAATCATCTTGAAGTAATAATGGTGCAAAAGTGTGAATATTATTTGGTCCTAAAAGATTGATTATTAATATTTGAATTATTTATATATAAATTGAAAAATTTTACCAAATCTTAAGGTCATTTCAATGAAGTATAAACTTTAATCAGCAATAAATAAATAATAGATTAATTTAGTATTACCTAAAAAAAAAAAAAAAAGAAAAATGAAGAGAAAAAAAAAAAGAACCAATCTTCTAAGAAATGACACAAAGATGCATCTTTTGGATCAGTAGGGATGACCCTATATATTAATTAATGAATTAATTATTTAGTTAATTTCAAAAAAGAATATGAAAATCAACTTACTTCTTGGTATTTGGAAAAGCTTGCTCCAAATAATAAGCAATTTCAGTGGAATCTCGAATCCATTTACCATTATGCTCGATATATGGGACCTTTCCTACAATTTGATTCTTTTAAATTCTTTTCCTTTCAAAAAAAATAAATAACATATGAGAAATGAAAAAGCGAAAGCAATCAATAAAACCTTTTCTCTTCCCAATCACAGGAACATTCACAACACGAAAAGGGATTTCTTTATAAGCCAAAATCCCACGAATTTTATCACAAAATGGTGATATTTGCATTTGGTAAAGAGTAACCACAGTCATTATCCTCTTGAGTTGATTGATCCAAAGTGTTAACTTGATTAATTGTTAGTTTAAATGCTATTAGCAAGTGATTAATTGATCTGGTGAGGAAAAAGAAGGAAATCACTTTTTGTTTTTCAATTTCAAGTTTGAAAAAGGGAACAAATAATTTGAACTTTTATATTGAATTATGACCTTTTTGAACCGAAAATTATCTTTTTTCAATTTTTTTTTCTTTCAGAGATGAATAGGTACACTCTCCTTCGAAAGGTTGGGAAGGGATCTTATGGAACTGTATTTCTTGCAACAAAGACATCTGAAGGTGAAAAGGTTCTTTTATTACTTGATTTTTATTATTATTCGAATTTATTTATTTTCAGAAAGAAAATCATTATTGCATGAATTAAAATTGGACCGAACAAAAACATTTTTGACTTTGAATTTCTTTACAAAACATAAACAAATATTCTAAAAAGAAAAAAAAAAATAATTATAGGTTGCAATTAAGAAAATGAGGAAATTGTATTCAAGTTGGGATGAATGTTTAAATCTTCGAGAAGTGAAGGTTTAAGGACTTTTTTTAAAATTTAATTTCATTCTCAATGAAATCATTTGTGGAAATGATTATTTTTCAAGGCTCTTCAAAAATTATCCCATAAAAATGTTATAAAGTTATTGGAAGTGACAAGAGAAGAAGAAAATTTGTATTTAATATTTGAATATATGGAACAAAACTTGTATCAATACATTCAAAGTCGAAAACAGTCACCTTTTATGGAAAATGAAATCAGAAATATATTGTGAATATTATTTATGCATTTGATAATTGGAATAATAAATAACTAAGAAACAAATAAATCAAAAAAGATCTCAAATTTTAGAAGGACTTTATTATATTCATAGCAAAGGAATATTTCATCGAGATTTAAAACCAGGTTAGTTTTTTTTTAAAAAAATAAAGAAGGGAAGAAAGAGAATAATTTGAATTTGAATTATTTTTTTCAATCATAATAGAAAACATTTTATTTTCTGATATGAATATTAAATTGGCAGATTTTGGATTATCAAGAGAATTTGATTCTCAAGGACCTTTTACAGAATATGTTTCAACTCGATGGTATCGTGCTCCAGAAGTCATTCTTCGATCTCCAAAATATAATTTTCAAATTGATATGTGGGCAGTTGGAGTTATAATGGTCGAACTTTATACTCTTTCTTCTCCATTCCCAGGACTTTCAGAATTAGATCAATTAATTAAAATTATAAAAATTCTTGGAGTCCCTACAGAATTAAATTGGAGTGAAGGAGTATTGTTATTAAAGAAACTTGGAATTGAGATTCAAAAACAAAATCAGAATTTTGGAATTGAAAATGTTGTTCAATGTTCAACAGGTTTTATTATTCTTTTATTCTTCTTCCTTTTTTTTTTTTTCCCATTCAATCTAATAATTAATTAATAATTCATAGCTGCAATGATACTAATTAAATCACTTTTACAATATGATCCCACAAAAAGACCAACAGCAAAAGAATCCCTTGAATTTGAATATTTTAAACCAAAAATGCCGAAAAGAAAATTGGTTTCAGAAATTATATCACCAAGAACTCAAGATTTGAAGAAATCAAAAACAAGACATTCGAGCAATCAATTAGATTTCAATCTAGTTCTCTTTTTTTCTTTTTCTTTTTATTCTTTTCACTTTTGATTTTTTTTAAATTTAATTTGAGAAAATAAAATAAAATATCATAACAGGAAAAGGAAACAAAAGAGATAGATCAATCAAAAAATATCAAACAATTAGAAATGCAAATAGAAGAAGTGAAAATTGAAAAGAAAAAAGAGAAAGAAATCGATGAAAGGAAAGTAACAAAAAGTCAAGTGGATGATATACTTTATGATATTGAACAAATTTCTAATCTCCCTTCAACAAATTCAAGCACGTCTTATGTTCCTTCCTATGCTAATAATAATAATTCCTTTTTGGAAGAGATTTCTTTGTTTGAGGACATTTTAGAGAACAATCAAATTGAAAACTTTCGTCCCTTAAGATTTATACCAAATTTTCATCCCAACAAACTTATGGATAATCCAACCTCTTTAAAACCTTTCAGTAGATCCTATCCATTTTCATTGTAAATAAAATAAATCATTTTGGAATTTTTGACTTATTTATAATATATTTTGTTGCTTATTGAATTAATGGTTTTATTTATTTATTTTTACACCAGTTTTTCTTTCTTTAATATGACATTTACAAACACATAACACATCACATATCAAAATTTGAAGAGTTTTTCACCTCTCTTGTTTGTTAATTCCTTTGAAATGACCGAAAGTCTAAAACCATTGATCGAAGTTCACAGTTCTCAAAAGTTCCTTGGTATTCTCTTGGACAATCAAGGACTGAATTGAATAATGTAACTAAAAAAGATGCATGACTTACAACAACTATAAACTTTTCTTTTCTCTGCATTAAAGTTTTCAAAACAAAATCTCTTCCTCTACTTTCAAGTTGATCTTGAGTTTCTCTTTCCATTGTCCATAATCTATCATCTTCAGAAATTTCACTAAAATCCACTCTTGGGAATTCCTTTGAGATAATTGATCTCTGTCTTCTTCTATCACAAGGATAAACTCCAAACCTTTCACGGCAAGTTTCAATCGCCACCAATGGAGGTGTATTATGAATTCCTTTTGGAAACAGATGAAATGCTGTTTGAAGTGTTCTACTTAATGGTGAAACAATCACAACTTCCATTGGAATTGGAGAACTTGATAACTTTCTTTCTAGCGCTTGAGCTTGTGAAACACCAAGTTGTGTCAGTCTTGAATCAAAATATTTTTCATCATAATATGAATTTGTTCCTTCAATATCAAATGCTTCATTGTGAGCAGCTTTTCCATGTCGAATAAAGTGAACGACTTTAGAACCTTGAGGAACAGTGACACATTTATCAAATAGTGAGAGATTGGGAGAGAAGAAGGGAACTGCTGGGATTTTTTGTTTTGAGACCATTTTTTATTTTGTTTTTTTTGAAAAAAGGAACAAATTGATATTATTTTATTAGAATTTTATAACCTTTTTGATTCTGGTATTTTTTCTGTTCAAGTCCAATTCCAACAACATCAACTCCAAAACTTTCAACCTCAAAGTCAAAAACTAATAAGAACAATTAATAAAATCAACACAAAAGAGAAGAGAAGAGAAGAGTTGAGTGAAAATTGAGGAAATTTTTTAGAGAAATCAAGATATTGGAGTTTTTGATACTTGAAAAAAAAAAAAGGATAATGAAGAGAAACAATAAACGAATTCGAGTTGAGATGCCACAGATTTTTGAATGTCCAAGTAAGATTCATTGATTGATATTTATTTTAGATGCAAGTGGAATTATAATTTCTCTTTGAGGAATTAGAATATCTTGATCTGAGATTTGATTTTCCATTGGAAACATATGTTCAAATGTTGGAATTTATTTGTGTTGCAAGGTTGGAGTTAAAGCAAATATATGAGCAAGAGATTCAAAATAATTTTGAATTGGAGTTGAAAAAATATATTTTAAATGAGTTTATTATTGTGGAAGAGAAATCGATATCTTATGGAGGTTCATTCTTTAGTTTTTTTGAAGAAGAAAAACAGCAATGAAAAAAATGATTATGCACAAAAACAGAGACTTTTCAACCAGTTTTATTTGAGAATTTAGAGTTTGAACCATATCAAGATGAATATTCTGTTGATAAAATCCTTCAAAATATTCCAAAGGCTATTATTGAAGATCCTTTTCTTGAAATTTCAAAGTTTATTTTTTGGATCTTTTTTTTAATAAAAGTTAGAGATTGAATTGTAGATGGGAAATAAAAGAAGATATCATTTGGGAAAACAATCCAGTTTTGAGGACATTTCAACCATTTGAGGTAAATTCACAATTCTTTTGAAACAAATTGCTTTTTCTTTTTTTAAAAAAAAATTAAAAATAATAGAATTTAGAACTTGAAAATGACTTCCTGTCCTTAATTCCAATTCCTTATGAACCACCTGAAGAAATGAAAATTCAATTAAATCTCGTAGATGCAGCATGTTTTGGAGATCTTACATTGAGTTATCCCACTGAATCTCTAGAAGGTATGATATTTTGAAAATAATAATAAATTTGAAAAAAGATTGAAAGAAAAACTGACTGAATTAATTTTAATAGGAATTATGACAAAGGATTCAATACAAGGATCAATTAATTTAAAAGATAATCAAACAATTCAAGAACTTGAAGAACTTGAAATTGAGAAATATTTGACTCTTCCATTTCAAATTGATGATACTTGGAAGCAAAATGAAGATCAATTATTTTTAGAATTAGAATTAAACAATTGTACCAATAATATTATTCAAGATTTACATTCTATTGAAGGTTTAAAAGGGTTTTGGAAGAAATTTGAACCACCTTCAGGACTTTACTTTCATGGTTAGTTCTTTTTTTTTTTTATATCCAACTTTGTTAATTAACCTCAACCTTTAATTGAATTAGAACCTGAAATTGAATGGGAATCAAGCTTGTCTTATCAGGAGATAATTTCATTAGGAAATTATTCTTTTGACTTAGATCTCAATTCTCTTAACTCAAGTTTAAATTGGAACCCATTACCAAATGTCAACCCGATTTCAAAAGTGTGTCAAGAACAATTAATAATTAAATCTTATGTTGATCCTTTAGCTTCAACAAATTTCTTGGATACTGGATCCTTGAACCCAAAAACCCAATATTTATCTATTTTTCGAGATACACCTATTCTAGATTCCAATGGAAAAATGGCATTTAACCAAACACCTCAATTGTCCAAAAGAAGTCCATTAACATCTCATTCAACACAAGATTTACAAGCAGTTTCATTTTTTTCTTATGCATTTTGACAAATAATAATAATATAATTATCCTTAAATCAAATTAGGAATTTTTACAAAGTCATGTTCAAGATTTTCTTACTCTCCATGGAAAATCTCAAACTAATTTCCAAATCAAAGGTGTTAAAAAAGAACAAAAATCCGATGGAAAAAAAGAGGTCATACAAATACCAAGTTTTTCTGAATTAAGGACCAATGATTCACAAAAAACTTTTCATGATGGTGACGATCAAAATCCCTTTTTACTAATATCAAATACTGAATTCATTCAAAGGAGGAAACTCATTCAACAACTTGAGAATGAGTTTAAAATTTTTGTCATTGCTAGAGATATTATGGAATCTGGAGTATTTTTTTTTTTTTTTCTTTCTTTTCTTCTTTTTCTTTTTTCTATTTTCATTCTAATTATGTTTTCTTTATCATTAGAAAATTAGGGAGACATTAATAATTGATGAAAGGACTTCTATTTTGATTTTCCCTTTATTTAATATATCCCAAAATGAGAGATCGATCCTTTTAATTGATTCCTTAATTTGTTTGGCATCTCGTTTCACTTGTTGTTGGATAATATTGGAATCAGAATTACAAAATCAAAAGTTTCTTTTTTTTTTTCTTAAGCGCATTATCAACAACAACAACAACAACAACAAAAAAGGTCTCATACTTATCCATTTATGTCAACAGTTCAAAGTAATCTTGGACTCCTTTTCGCTTCAGTGACTTTGTTTGAAAAAGTTGGAATGATTACAAGAATTGTGTATAGTTGGAATCAAAGAGAAACTTGTTATTTAATTAAAATGATTTGTAATTTTTAAATTCAATTAATTGTTTTAATTTATTCTCTTTAATTTAATTTAATTTAATTTAATTCTTTTTTTCAAAATCAAACTTTTTAGGTCATATTTCAAAAGAGGAGAGTGAAAATAATAACATATGGAGAAAAGAACAATATTCATCAAGAGATTGGCTTGAATCAATTGAAAGCACAGTAATTTCTTTCTTTTTTTTTTCTTTTCTTTTTTTTTTTTCTTTTTTTGTTTTTTGTTTTTTGTTTTTTACTTTTCTTTTTCTTTGTTTCATTCTTTACTTTATAAAATTAAACAGCATGAAAAATTTTTATCAACATTCCCTTCATTCAATTGCTTCACATCTCAAACGATTTTAACAACATCAAGTTTAAAGGAGATCATGTCAATGACTTTTGATCAAATGGTTCAAAAATTTCCTTGGATTCCTTCACAATTTTTGGTTTCTTTATTTTTCTTTTTTTTTTTTTGTTTGGTAAAACATCAAAGTGTAAAAAAAAGAAAAGTTTTCATGAATCCCTTACACAATCACTCAATGAAGGATGTTATCACAATAATCCAAATTTGATTCAATAAAAATGAAACAAACAAAGAAAAGAAAACCAATCATCGATTTCAAAAATTTTTGCACTTTTTTCCTCACCAAACTCATTTTGTTGCATAGCAAAAAAAACAAATCTTGAAAGATCAATCAAAATGATTCTTGGAAAGTCTCAGAATGAGAAGGGATATCTATTTTTTGATTGGTCAAAGGACAGAATTGGGGCGACCACATTTTTTATTTTTGATCAATAATTGAGCCCTTTGATCATTTTGAATTGCGACACAAGAATCATTAGTACCATTACAACTTTTTGATTTTTTGACCTGAGAAAGAATAAGCAAAAGAATCCTATAAATCATAAATTACAGCAAAAGAAATGATTACTTTTGCTTTTTTGTTGTTCTTTTTTTTGCTTTTGTTTTTATTTTTTTTGCTTTTGTCTCTGAGTTCATTTATTTTGGGATCATCAAAAAAACAAAACCGAACGAAAAAAAAAAATCGAACACCAACTTTGAAACTAAAACAATGCATTGCAAAAAGAAGATTCCTTTTTTTTTTCCAACAAAAAATAACAATTAATTAATTCAAAAGAAATAAAAATCAAAAATCAAAAAAAAAATAAATAAATAAATAAAAAAAACAAAGTTTCATTCTTTTTTTTCATTTTTTTTTTCAAAGGAACTCTGATACAAAGCAAACAGTAAAAGGTGAAAAACAGACCCGAAAAAGGAAAAGAAAAGGTTTGAAGTCAAAAAAAAAAAATGTTTTACAGAAAGAACAAAAGGGAACACAAATCCATCCCCCAAACACAAAATTATTCAGTTTTTGAATCCTTTTAGATAAAAAAGAGAAAAGGTCAAAAAAGAAAAAATTTTTCTTTTTTTTGAAGAATGGTGAGCTTCATTTTTTTTTTTTGGGTTTTATTATTAATTGAACATCCCAAAATTCATTATTTTTTTCTTTTTTCTTTGTTAAAACAATACAAATGAACACTGTATGTAATTTACTTCAATTCTTTCTTTCTTTTCAATGTTTTTCTTTTCTTTTGTTGACATTTTTTCAAATTAGATCCCAATTTTTTTTTTTCTTTTTTTTCCCAACAATATTTTTTTTTTTTCATCCTTTGTTTGACCCTTACAATTTTTTTTTTTCAATTGATCTCCTAAACCTTTGGTTAATTAATAGGCTCAACCAACTCACTTTCGTTGTCATTGGGGGACTTGTCAAATCGAGTTTGCTACACTTGAACAATTAGTGATCCACCTTGAAGATGATCACCTTTCCTCAACAGAAATTCCCAATAGCAAGTATGTTTTTTTCTGAAACGTTCTTGTTTTGTTTGTTTTGATTTTTTGTTGAACACATTTAGAAAACTGAAATGTCTTTGGGATGGTTGCTGGAGAGATGCACCTTATGTTGAGAAAACAAAATTAATTCAACATCTTAGAGCTCATACAGGAGAAAAGGTTTTTTCTTTTTTTTTTTTCTCAAATCTTATTTTCCCCTTCTAAAAAAAATTAAATATAATAAAAGCCTTATCAATGTCCAGTTCCAACCTGCTCAATGAGATTTTCAGTTAGATCAAATTTAATGGCTCATGGTAGAAGGAAACATGGAAGAGCTTTGACTCCAATTGTTTGGCCAGCAAGAGGAAATCAAAAAAAGGTATTTTTTTTTCTCTTTTTTGATTCAAATTTTTATTAATCACTTTTCAATAAAGAATCGAAATTTTGAAAGAGATGAACCATCGTCTCCACAAAGCGATGGAGGGTTTCAAAAAGGTTTTTTTTTTTTTTGAAAAAATTCTCATTCTTTTCAAATTTTTTAATGAATATAAAATAAATAGATGACGATTCCTCAATTTCATCTCCTGAAACTTCAGAGAGAAATAAAGATTTTCAATATTTAAAAGATGAAAGTAGTGAAGAAAGTACTGACTTTAATGGAATCCCAACGCCCCCTGAAGAAGAAATCCAAAAAACTTCTTTACCATTATCTCATAAAGTTTTATTTTTTCTTCTTTCATTCTTTCATTCCTTTTTTTTGAGTTTCAATTCTAAATACATTTTCTATTTTAGTCCCTTACAAGCAAAGTGTTAAAGAAAAAAACTAAACATTATAAGAAGAAGCATCTAGAGAAACAACTTGAAGCTTTACTAAAAAGTTGTGAGAAACTTAAAGCTTATCAACTTTATATGAAGTTTATGACTCAAGAAACTGTAAACTTTTTTTTTCTTCTTCTTTTTTTTTTTAAAAAAAAAGATAATATTAATAATATTTATCATATTAATAGCCTCGAGGTAATGAGTTTGGATATAACCCTTTTGAAGATATGCAACCATCCGCTGGACTTCGGACTGATATTGAAAAATTACATTTAGAAGCTCAAAAAGTAAATCTTCATTACTTTTTCTTTTTCATTTCATTTTCTTTTTTTGTTTCTTTTTTTCCTTCTCAATGCACTTCAAAGTATTAATCTAAACTTTCTAAATAACAATTAAAGCTTGAAGGCACATTAGAAATCGAAGTTTCTTCAACCCTTGCCAAATTAAAATCCCTTCAAGGTTAATCTCAAAGCGAAGACTTTGAACATTTTTGAATCTATTTCTTCTCCATCCTCACTCAATCAATCAATCAAGTACTCAAACAAATGAAAAAAAAAAAATGAAAAAAATTGTGTAGTTGTAGTTTAAAATAATAATAACCATCATTATAATTAGATATAGAAACAATAAAGAGTTTTTTGAAATTTTTGGTTTTGAAATTTTTTTTTTTTTTTTTTTTTTTTTTTTTTTTCTTTTCAATTAGAGATTATGAGTTTGCGACCTAATATGTTTCAGCTTTTAATAAGAACATGGATTAAACCAACTTTCAGAACCTCAAATTCAGTTTTAAAACGTTTCTCAACTGCCACTTCTCCAACGTTGAGGGTTTACCAACAACAATGTTTAAATGTATGTTTGGAGCAATTACAAGAAGGCGTGAAGAGACAAGCCATTTCTTTACCAGTTGGTGGAGGCAAAACGGTTTGAAAGATTTCTTATTTATTAGAATTTCATGTTAAAACATAAGAAAAATAATTGCATTATTCTTTTGTAGGTTATCTTTTCTCATCTCATTCAACATGTTCCTAAACCAACTCCTGAGGCATCAAAAGTTCTTGTTATTGCTCATAGAGAAGAGTTAATCCATCAAGCATTTCAAAAAATTTCTGCAATCAACCCTGAATTGGTTTGTGAATTTGATTTCCTTTTTGTTATCCTCTCTTCTTTCTTCCTTTTCTTTCTTTTTCTCTCTTTTTTTTTTTTCAAAACAAAATATCTTTAGTGATTCTAAATCTCTAGTTTGTTGATATTGAACAATCAACGCAACATTCAAATCCCAATGCTGATGTTATCATTGCCTCAATTCAAACCATTTCTCGAGCAACAACAATGAGAGTCAAAAAATGGGATCCAAAAGAATTCAAAATGATTATTGTTGATGAAGTTTGTTTTTTAAAATTGCTTATTTATCAATTCTTTAATTAATACTTTAAACCATTTTTTTTTTCAAAAAAAGGCTCATCACATATCAGCTCCATCTTATCTTAGAGTCTTACAATATTTTGGTGCCCTTGAAGTAATTATTTTATTATTTTTTTCTTGGAAGATTGTAATTCACACCACATCAATCATTAAAAAAAAAGGAATCATCTCATATATTTCTCTGGGGATGTTCAGCAACGCTCAGTCGTCATGATGGAATTGGATTAGCTCCAATTTTTAAAAAAATTACATATCACCTAGGATTAGAAGAACTTCTTACTCAAAAATGGTAAAATATTTATAATTATTATCAAATAATCTAAGTATTTATTTATTTTAATCTAATATTGATTTTTCAATTTTGATAGGTTAAGTCCAATTTCTGCTTATACAATGAAGACAAAAACTAATCTTCAAGGACTTAGAACAGTTGCAAGTAAATATGAAGTTGAATCAAGTGGTGATTTTGTTGTGAGTCAACTTTCTAGAGTTGTTAATGTTCCTCAAAGAAATGAAGAAATTGTTCGTCAATGGAAACTCCTTTCTGAAAAAAGTACATTTTCAAAAATAATGAAATTGATAGACTTATTACTAATTTTATTTATTTTTATTTTATTTTTATTTTATTTTTATTTTTTTATT
>ERZ778024.2105-NODE-2105-length-19246-cov-7.013079_pt1 | contig 19246 bp, 26 predicted proteins | sample MGYA00375754_ERZ778024 | MGnify/ENA primary metagenome ERZ778024 (study PRJEB29350, sample SAMN05389827) | bioreactor metagenome | isolation source: Thiocyanate bioreactor | place: South Africa: University of Cape Town | collected 2014-02-18 ...
TCACCTCAAACAAACAAAAAAATCAAAAGTAGACCTAACCTAAAGAACAAAATTAAAAAAAAAGAACAAAGAAGGTAGATTTGAAGGAATATTTTCAAAAATGCTTCGAGTCACTCTTTTTATTTCCTTTGAAATAACAAAGTCCCTTTTGATTTTCCTTTTGAGATTTGGTAGAAAAAAAAAGGTCGAAAAAACAAACCCACAAAAACAAAAGTCAATTTGAATGGAGGAACCAAACTCAAACCTTTCTTCTTCGCTTTCAAATTTAACAACATCTGATTTAAATGGATGTTGGTGGAATACTAAACCGAAACAAAATGAAAAAACCAAATGGGAAGAAAAAGGGGACGTAGATACAAGATATATGCGATATTTACTTCGAGATAATAAACAAAATGTTGTTGGTAATGGAAATGAATATTTGAAGAAACTTGAATTGTTAATGACATTTTTTGGAGGGGATATAAATCAAGTGAACGAAGCTTATGTTCTATTTCATGAAAAATTATTTGATTCATTTCAACTTCATCGATCATTACTTTCAAATCAACAAAGAACAAATCCAAGGAAATTCAAAAGAGATGATTGGAAAAATGGAAATGATGTCTCTCAAAAGTTCAAATTTTATGACCATTATATCAAAATGGCTGAGACATTTGATTGGAATCACTCCAAAGATTCAGTTTTGTTTCTTTTTCTTTTAAAAATTAACCAACTAACCAATTTATGATTTAAATATTGAAAAATAAATAGTTGCATGCAATTCCAATGATTCATGGGACAAACAAAGAAGAATTGAGTGCTATTTGTGAAACTGGTTCATTTCTTCTCTTCATTAAATTTGAATTATTAGTTTTAATTCATTTTTTTTTTTTTTTTCTGAAAAAAGGACTGGCAACAGTGGAAACTGATGATGGATTTTATGGTCAAGGTATCATTTTTTCATTTCCTATTTCTCTAACTTAATCTTTAAAAAAAGAAAATCAATAAATCAAAAATAATAGGAATGTATTTTAGTAGTTCATTATCTTATGCATCAAAATATGCTAGGGATAGCCCTGATGGAAAACCTTTGATCATTTGTATGATTACTCCTGGAAATGTTTATCCTGGTTTCATTTCATTTCTTTCAACTTTTTTTTTCTATTTCTTGAAAGAAAAAAAAAATAGTGACAGAAAGTCCATATATTGAAGGACCAATTCTAATTGAAAATCCAAAAGGTTTTATTGGAAGACCTTGTAAATTGGGTTATCAATCTCATTATACTTTAGGTTCATTTTTTTTTTTTTTCCCTTTATTTTTCACCGTTCATTAATAAAGAAAAACATTAGTGGACAAGAGAGAATATCAAAAAGCTTACCCAATCACAGGAAATATTGATGGAAATATTGCAGATGAATTTGTTGTTTTTCAACAGGCTCAAGTCCTTCCTCTATTTGCCATTTACTACAAATAATAAACCATTTGAAATATACAATCCAAACAATCCTAAACAAATAAAAATAAAAATAAAAAATTGTCTTTGAAACTCTGATTGCTTTTTCTTTTGTTTTGATCAAAAAAATGGCGAAGGACAAACAAGCAAAACCAAAGAAAAAGGTCAAAATCATTATGGAGGAGTCCAATAAACAAGTGCTGATCTCCTACAACTGGACTCAAAAAGATAAAGCAAAGACAATTTCAAATTACTTGAGATCTAAAAATGTTCTAGTTTGGATTGATATGGAACTAATGGAGGAGAAAGCTTCAGAGAAGGTGGCAGAAGCAATCGAAGAATCATCAGTTATTCTTGTTTTTTTATCATCAAAATATCAGGATTCTCAAGTTTGTAAAAGAGAAATTGAATATGCAGTTAAAGAACAAAAGGATATCATTTGGATTTTGGCTGAGGAGAATTATAAACCAAATGGATGGTTGGGGATGTTAATAGGAAATAAATCTTCATATAATCCTTGGAAAAATGAACTTTTTAATGAACAGCTATTTTTACCCATTATATCTCAAATAACAAAATTTTTCAACCAACCTCAAACTTCAGTACCTCAAATTCAAGAAAAAGAACAAGGTGAAAAAAAAAAAAAAATAGAATCATAGTTTCAATTTGAAAAAAAGAAAACTAATGAAAATTATTTTAGATTTAGAATCAACTTACGAAATTGAACACAATGGAAAATTATACAAATTAAAAACAACTGCAAAAACATTCCAAGAATTAGAAAATGATATTAAATCAAAACTCAAACTTCAACAAAATGATGAACTTGTTTTAGAATTCAATGAAAATGGAAATTTTTTCGTTTTGGATGATATGGAAAATTTAGAAAAAGGAATGAGAATCAAAGTATCAATTTTAACTCAATTCCAATCCCATTCAAATAGAAATGATCAATGTTGGTGGAATACTAAACCAAAACCAAATGAAAAAACCAAATGGCAGGAAAAAGGGGACGTAGATACAAGATATATTCGATGTTTACTTCGAGATAATAAACAAAATGTAGTTGATAATGGAAATGAATATTTAAAGAAACTTGAATTATTAATGACATTTTTTGGAGGAGATATGAATCAAGTGAACAAAGCTTATGTTCTATTTAATGAAAAATTATTTGATTCCTTTCAACACTATCGATCATTCCTTTTGAATCTACAAAGAACACATCCAGCAAAATTCAACAAAGATGATTGGAAAAATGAGAATAATTCGTTACAAAAGTTCAAATTTTATGACCATTATATCAAAATGGCTGAGACATTTGATTGGAATCACTCCAAAGATTCAGTTCTTTCTTATTTTTTTAAAAAAATCAACCAATTGTTTAATATTGAAAAATAAATAGTTACATGCAATTCCAATGATTCATGGAACAAATGAAACTGCATTGAGTTCTATTTGTCAAACTGGTTTCATCTTTTTCTGATTTATTCATAATTCTCCAACCAAACAAATCAAAAAAGGGCTCGTCATAACAGGAGAAACTGATGCTGGATATTATGGTCAAGGTATCATTTTTTCACTTCCTATTTCTCTAACTTAATCTGTAAAAAAGAAAATCAATAAATCAAAATAAGGAACGTCTTTCAGTGGTTCATTGTCTTTTTCATCAAAATTTGCTCGAGACAGCCCTGATGGAAACCCGTTGATCATTTGTATGGTTACTCCTGGAAATGTTTTTCCTGGTTTACTTTTTTTATTCTACAAAAAAATAAGTTCACCGCGAGAATAAAAATGACAAAAAATCAGTGACAGAAAGCCCATATATTGAGGGACCAATTCTACTAGAAAATCCAAAAGGTTTTATTAACAGACCATGTAAATTGGGTTATCAATCTCATTATATCCTAGGTTCTTTTTCTTTTCTTTTCTTTTTGCTTCTAAGGCATGAAATAAATCAAAATAGTTCCCAATGACTACACGAAATTTAATCCAATCACAGGAAATATTGATAGAAATGTTGTAAATGAATTTACTGTTTTTCAACAGGCTCAAGTCCTTCCTCTGTTTGCTATTTACTTAAAACAATAAAAAAAACAATCTTGGAATATACAATAATTTAAAGATTGGAACTCAGAAAAAAAAGTTTTTGTAAGTGAAATTAAAAATAAAATAAAAATTCTGATTGTATGTCATGAGAATTTACTAAGAATCTTACATTCACTTTTTAACAAAATAAAAGTGGAGAAAAAAATATTGGCTAGCTGAAAGATGTCCAACCATTTGGAGTTGTATTGCTAAGTTAGAAAAAAATGAGTAAACGAGAATAAATGTAAAAAAAAAAAACCTTGAGTTTTGGAAGTCATTAAAATCTCCCCAATCAAGTGATTGTTGCTGTTGTTGTTGAGGTGGTTGTTGTTGAAATTGTTGTTGAAATTGGAATTGTTGTTGTTGTTGTTGTTGTTGTTGTGGAGGTGGTTGAAATTGTTGTGTTTTACTTGTTGAGGGAGGTGGAGGGATGAAAAATGGATCCCCTGAAGTAGTGGTTGTTTTTGGTTTTGAAGTGGGATTTTTTGATCCAATATTGATTTGAATAGTTTGACCTTCTTTCAAACTAAAGTCTTTCTTTGGACGACTTTCCCATTCTTGTTTTCTTTTCTCTGCATCTCTTTCCATTTGAATATGTCTATTAAAGAGAAATAATTATATCCTCTATTCTCTCTCGTTCATCATTCATTCATTCATTCGAAATAAAAATTAAAGTATACTTAACGTGATCTTGTAATGCAACATTGAAATCAAAAGCACTTGTTCTTTCATGAAAACCCATTCCAATGAAAGTGTGTTGACCTATCATTAATTGAGTAAATAATTTTTTTGGGTGATTAATTAATAAAAATCATAAAATTACCTTTATCATTTTCAATTTTTAACACAAAGTATCGACTACTATCTAATACTGGTTCAACAGAACTTCCATCTGGAGAGTATCGACATTGTGCAAATAATTCACCTAAATTTTTTTTTTTGATTCAACATATTCAAATTGTTCAAATGAATTGAATCAAACAACTCAAACAATCAAATCAACAATTCAAAATCAAATCAAAAAGCCAAAGGAAATACAATCAAACATAAACAAATGCATAAACATTAAAAAAAAAAAAAACACACAAAATCAAATCAAATCAAAAAATTACCAGTATTTGGATCTTCTAATTTAATAAAAGCTTGCTCTCCTCTTGCTGTAATTCTAAGTCTTCCTGCCCAAATGTGTTTCTCAACATCCCAGTCCGCTGCTTTATAGCCTTTAGAGGTGCTTCTTGGAGGGATTCGGTAGACGTAGCATTCCCGAAGAACGGCAAGTGTTGATTCATATTCCGCCATGTTTTTTATGTTTTTTTTTTCTTTATTGCTCAACTTGGCTTTTTGATCTGTGATTGCTTTCACAATCAACCTGTAAATCCTTCATGAACCTCAAGTTGAAGAACAACTAGCATCAATTATGAGATAGTGAGTGATTTTTTTAATTCTTCTTTTATTTAAATTTGAATTTTTAAAATTTAAATTGATGGGATTGGCGAATGGAAATGAAAAGAGGCAGTTGAAAATCTCAATGAATTGATTTGACAGAAAAGTTGTTGATTGTAATGATTCTGTTTACTTCATTATTTTTCATTTCTCCTTCATTTTTGATTCAAATAATCCATCCCATCAATGAATTACTTCTTACATTTTTCTAAAATTGTCCCATTCAAAATTGAAAAAGAAGGAAGTTGTCTAAAAAAACTGAGATATATATTATATTTCTATTTCGCTTCAAATTCCAAATCAAATATTATTTTGAGTTACTACAAACTAATTATGTACATGTTTTTCTATTTTACATTGTTGAAGAACGACTCCTTCTTTTTACAGAAGATGAATCCAAATCATCTTCAAGTAACTCTAAAACTGCTGCTTGTAATGGATCCATTTTCTTCCCATTAAATTCAACTTTCTCTCTTTCTGTATTTTATTGATATTTGGTCAATAAATAATTTTTTTTAAAACAAATTAAAATTAAAAAAAAAAACCTTCTCGAGTCAAATTATAAAATCCTCGATAAGTGAATCCATATAAATCATAATCTGTTTCAAGAGGTGGATCTTTATGTGTTGATACTTTAATTTCATCAAAGCTATTTGTTTGTATTTGTTAAGTTTGAAACATTCAAGAAAGAATAGAAAACAAAAGAAAAAAGAAACCAAGAAGTATCTGTTGGTGATTTCAAAGAAGGTTTCCAAGGTGCTGTTGTTCGATGAGCAACTAAATTGTTCCAATCAATTCCTTCAAAGAATGGATGATTTTTAACTTCTTCTGCACCATTTCTTCCAAGTCTATCTTGAGGATCACAAATAAGTTTACTTATTAAATCTTTTGCTTGGCTTGATATTTTAACTTTACTAGGAAATCTAATTGATTTAAATTAAATTAAATTTATTTATTTTTTTTTTCCTTTGAAAGAAGAGTTAAAGTTATATACTTGAGAGTCTTTTGCCAGTTAATAATTTTAAGTTTGGTTGTTTGTTTATTTTCAGAACTAAATGGAGGATATCCATAAAGCATTTCAAATAAAATAACTCCAAGGGACCACCAATCACATTCTTGATTATATCCAACCTGTAATAAAACTTCAGGAGCAATATAATTATTTGTTCCAACAATAGAAAATGCAAGTCTTCGTTCATGTTTATCTCTCCATTCTTTTTCCTTTTTTCCTGTTGTCTCATCTTTTGTAGTTTGAGAAGAAGAAGTTCCATCACCCATTTTTTTCAAAGCAATTCTTCTTTGAGCCTAATTTTTGAAATTCAATAAAATTAAAGATTTGTTTTTAGAAAATAAAATAATAGAAACAAAATTAAAAAAAAAGACTTCATAAAACTTTGAATCATGGGCCCAATGAAACCCAGTACAAAGTCCAAAATCAGAAATTTTTAAATGTCCATCAGCAGTTAATAAAAAATTATCTGGTTTGATATCTCTATGAATAAAACCAAGTTTATGAACACTATCAATTGCTGCTACCATTTCAGCAATGTAAAATTTTGCAAAATCTTCAGTAAAAACATCCTTTACAAAAAGAAAGAGAATATAAAAATAATGAAATTAAATAAATTAAATAAAGTAAATGAAAATAAACAATTCATAATTACCTTTTTGATCAATAAATTCAATAAATCACCTCCAGCCATATATTCCATAACAAAATAAAGATTTTGCTTTTATTATAAAATTATTTTGTGATTTTTTTTTAAAAAAAAAGAGTAAAGAAAAAAATTTTTACTTTATCTTGAAAAGAAAGATATAATTTTACAACACAAATTAAATGAGAAGCTGCTGCTAATACATCTCTTTCAGCTCTAACATGACCTATAATTATTTTTATTCATCATTAATGATTCTCAAATTATTGTTCTTGTTTCTTTGTTAAATTACCTTCTTGTTTCTTTTTAATCATATCAGCTTTTCGAATAACTTTCATTGCATAAAGTTGTCCAGTTTCTTTTTCAACAACAAGTTTTACAACACCAAATGCTCCTCTAAATAAATTCACAATAAAGTTATGATAAAAAAATAAAAATAAAAATAAATTACCTTCCAATCACTTTAATTTCTTCAAAACAATCTTTGGTCACTTTCTTTCTCCGTAATCTAGTATAATCACTCTCTTTTTGTGATAAACTTTATTTATTTATTTATTTTTGAATTTTTGAGTTTCAATTTCTGGACAATATCAAAAAAAAGAAAAAAAAATACCTTTTCCTCATTTCAATTTTTTTTTCTTCAGTTAATCCCATTTCATCTAATTGTTTTTCTAATCTTTCTTTTCTTGTTCCTCTTTCATTAGAAACTAATTTTGAATTTAAATTGATTTTTCTTTTTCTTTTTTCTTTTTCTTTTTTTAATGAATGATTGGAAAGTAACCATGAAGTAAACGATCAAAATAATTTTCCATCCATAATTTTGCGACAACAACTTTCTCTTCAGTTACTTCAGAAACTGGTTTATCATTTTCTAATTCATTTCCACCATCTTCTTCTTCCTCCTCCTCTTCTTCTTCTGAAAAAAAATGAGTTTGTTTATCTTCTCTTAATTTCCCTTTATCTTTTTCCCCAATCCAAGGTAATGTTGAAAGTGGTCTTTTCTTGTCTTCAATTGGAGATAATTCATCAAACCTTACTCTCATTGTATCATAATCTAAATAAGATAAAGTATAAATATTGAAGTTCAAGTTAAAGTAAACTTCAAGCATTGAAAATGAAAATGAATAAAATAATAATATTCTAACCATAGCTTCCATTTTTTGCAAAGTCTGTATCCATCACTTCAAGAAATTTTTTAGCTATCGTTACATCAGTATGTGAAATATGTCTATTTTTCAAAAATAAAATAAGAACATTAATGATTCAAGAAAAAAAGTAAAATCAGTTGTACAAAAAAAAATTACTCAAAATCTTGAGGGATTGAAATTTGTTCTTTCGATACATTTCTCTTCCGAAAATTGATTCTCACTATCAATCAAAAAGTACATTATTTTAGTTTCAAATAAGAATATGAAATTAAAAATATTTAAAAGTAAACTTACATGTCTTTGGTTTTGAGAACGACATTATTCCTTCACAACTCTCTCTCCTCCTACAAAAGTCCCTGATTCAAAATGTTTTTTTTCCAATCCTTCTCTTCTTCTTCTCTTCCGTCAAACTAAAAATAAAATATAAAAAATAACTTTAATAAATCACATTTTATTGTTATTGTTGTTGAATAAAGCTTCAATTTATTTTCATTCCTTCTTATTTAGAGAATTGTTTCAATTGTCAATTTTCATGGGTTTTTTCTTTTTCTTCTTCTTTTTGATTTAATTTGTCTTCAATTATTCCAAATATTATTTTTTCTCGCTTATTATTATTTTTCTAAATCAATTATCTTCAAAAATTTGATTCAGCTTTAGTTTTAGAAGTTTTTGCTATGTCAGAATGCTATTCTGTAGTTATAAGTTGAAAAAAGCAGAAATTCCTCATCATCCTTTTTCACTTTTTTGAGCAAAAAATACACAAAAACTATCAAAAATTATCAAAAATTATCATAACAATTGATCATACAATACAAAATATAATCAACAATGAATACAAAGTCTAGTTTAGAATCAATAAAAATCTTTAAAATTCTATAAAATTCTATCAAATTTTATAGTTTTTCTGGTTGATTTTTAGGAAATTTTCTGATTTTTTTTTTTTTTTTTTTTTCCTTTTAACTTTTTTTTTTTTTCAATTTTTTTCATTTTTTCCCCGCTTTTTGACTTTTAATCTTTTTTTCCTTTCAACTTTTCGTTCTTATCAAATTTCGTCATTTTTCCCGCGCTTTTGGACTTCTAATCTTTTTTCCCAGGGCTCTTGGTAATCCTTTTGTCTTTTCTCTCTCGCAATCCAATTCTACAACACATCAAGGTCAATTCAAAAGCTCATTTCATTTTAAAGATTCAAAACCTTAGATTCCTTTATTACTTTATATGATTCTTTTGTTTTCTTCAAAATCGTAATTTGAAGAAACTTTTTTTGTTTTTTTTAAAAAACACGTGCTTTTTCTGTCCATTGCTCAACTTCTCTCTAATCTAATCTTAGATTGCATTGCATTGCATTGCTTTCCTTTCTTTGATTGTTCGACTTAACAAAAAGAATAAAGGTAAGGTAGGATAGGATAGCATCAATAAAGTAGAAGGTGAGCTGTAAATTCTGTACATTTCGAATTGCATGAATGTATTTTTTTTTTTTTTTTTCTGAGGTTTTATTTCATGATTTCTTGATGAATTGCTAACCTTTACAATAAATAAATAAAAAAAGATATTTTTCATTAAAGATGGATTGGAGATTAATCATTGTTGCAGCTCTGAAATCTGTTGCTAAAGTATTTTTAATCCTTTGTAAGATTTTCATTTTCATTTTTATTATCTTTTTTTTAAAACAAAAACAATTAAATTTTTAAAAAAATAGTGGGAGGTGCTTTTTTATCATGGAAAGGAATTCTAGATTTACCAACAGCGAGAGCTCTTTCAAAAGTTTGTTATTCTTGAGATTTATGGTTGATAAAGAATAACAAGTTTTATGTTTAAGATTACTTACAATATGACGATGCCATGTCTTTTGTTTCTCAGTTTAGCACAGCTCATAAATGGTGAAAACTTAAGTCAAGTTGGGTTAGTTTTAGATTTTATTTTATTTTCTTTCTTTTTTCTTCTTTTGATCATCAAACTAACAATAACAATAAAATTTAGAAAAATGTTTATTCTAGTTTTTGTTCATGTAGGAGTTTTATTTTTGTTTGGATATCTATTGAGATGGATCACTAGAGTCCCACAAAATTTTAGAAATGGTGTAGTTGGTATTCTTTTTTTTTTTTTTCTTTTCTCTTTTTTTTTTTGAAAAAAAAGTCTTCACTTCTTCCTTTTCCTCTTCCAATCCAGTTTGTACAGTTTTTAGTAATGTTGTAAGTTTTCATTGTCCATTTTTTGTCTTTTTCCCTTTCTTTCTTTCTTTCTTAGGACTCAAAAATACAAAAAAGGGTGATATGGCTTTTGCAATCATTATGGGAATTGCAAGTTTTCCAAATTTTAATGCATCCGATGTTAGTCAAGGAATATCATATGCTTCAATTTATATTGCAATTTTTTCATTATTTCAATTTACTATTGGTGATGCAATGATAAAATCTGAAATGAAAAGAAATTTAGAGTATCACCAATTAAAAGAAGATGATACTCAACAATCTTTAAATTTAAATAGTGTTTCTGAAAATAATGATTTAAATGTAGTAGGAAATTCAACAACCACAATAGATTTAGAAAATGTTAATAGTGAAACCCAACCTTTTTTAGAAGAAGAAATAAAGGAAAAGAATAAGAATGAAGTTGAAGTTGAAGAAATAGAAGAAGATAATAATTATGAAAATAATGATATGGACTCAATTGAAACTCAACCTCTAAAAAAGGATCCAATGGAAATCAAAAAACTTCATCAATTCACTTCAATGCATACCCTAATAAGAGATCCTTCAATTCAAAGAATGGAAATTCAAGAAAATGGAAACGATCAAAAAAGTAACAAATTTAGAAATTTTCGAAATAAATGGTCCAAAAAACTTGCTCCAGTTATAAGATTAGCAACACCACCAAATATTGCAATGCTCTTTGGATTATTTGTTGGTTTGATTCCTCCATTACAAGGGCTTATTTATGATCCAAACTCAACCACAACACCACCACTTTATTTCCTTGCAGATATTTTAAATTTAGTTGGGATAGCTACAGTACCTTTAGGAATTATGAATGTTGGAGGAGCACTTGCAAAAATAAAATTAAAATCGAAGCCAACTGTTCCATTTAGAGTTAATCTTGGAATTTTCATTGTCAAATTGATCATTACTCCAATGATTGGAATTAGTACTATTTATTTCCTTGCATTTTATGCTCATATACTCCCAGAAGATGATAAAATTTTTCTCTTTGTTACAATGATTGAATGTTGTGTTCCTTCTGCACAATTTTTAGTCTCGCTTTATCAAATTCATGGAGGTGATGGAACTGAAGTTGCTGGAATTCTCCTCTTTCAATACATCTTTTCGATTATCTCATTATCTATTTCAATATTTGTTATATTATATCTCTTACAATAAAAATCAGGTTTTTTTGTTCTCTTTTTTCTTTCTATTTTTTTTTTTTCTTCTTCTTCTCTCTCTTTTTTTCTCAGTGATATAGGAAAGTGGAATTTATAAAAAATTGGAAGATTAAATGTAAACGACAAGCAAAAGGGAGTTTTTTTGAAATTTTATTTTGGTACACAACGAAAACAACTAAAATAACTAAAATAACTAGGCAAGAAGTAACTTGAAGGATGATGATAAGATCTTTCAATTCAGAGAGTTACTAACTGATTGATATTCAAAATGCAAACTAAACAGAAACTAAGAAAGGACGAATAATGGTTTGGTTAGCTTTTTTTCTTTTTTTAAAAAAAATGGCAACATTGTAAGGAAAATAAAAATAAAAAAACCAAAAAACTATACCAGAAAATTTCGACACATGCGCTGAAATTCCAAGACACAAGACCTCAAAAGGGTCAAATTATTTTTATGTCCAATTTTCCCCAAAATTGGTAACAATTTTAAATGACTATTTGCCAGTAACTTTTAATTTTAATTTGTTCAACTTTCATTTTATTTTTATTTTTTTGTCAAAAAAAAAAAACCTCTCCTAGATGCTGATGATTTTATTCTGACTAATTCAAAGGGGAAACCCTACACTGATAGGTCTCTCTATCACCAACTCCAACTCATGGGGCAAAAAGAATTTGGGGTTCCAAAGTTTGGACCCCATATTTGTAGACATATATACATGACCCATATGATGGGAAAAGGATTGTCCAAGGAAAAATTGGAAAAAATTGCCACAATGATGCAAACTTCTCTGAAGATATTGTTGCACGTTTATGTAAGGAGCAATGAATCTATAAATGAAAAAATAATAATAAATGAGATTGCAAATTATACCAACAAAACAAAACAAAACAAAACAAAAATATAAAATATAATAAAAATTACACCGACAAGGTAACTTCAAAAACGTAGAGAAAGAAGCTACAAAAACTTTTCACTGAATGAAATATTGGATTATTCCAAACCGAGCAGATGAAACCAACGATCATAATACTCAGGAGAAAAGTATTGGAGTCATGAAGGACTCAATCTATCACCAAAAAGCTAAGAAGCAATGGTTTAAGTGGGTCAATCAAGAAAAAAGAAGGATCAGATCTTTCAAAAACAAAAACAAAGCAGACGAATAACTCTCTATAAGAGAATCTATGATTATTTAATATTAGATTTAGTTTTGATAGTTAAGAAGAATCAAATAAAACAAAAAATTATTATTATATCGTTACCTTTGATCTCTATCTGCTTCTATTGTTTGTTTATTTGCTTTCCAACATCAAGATTTTTTATTCTTAAAAGGTGATACACATCTACATCCGCAGATCTCTCCACAGTGTATTAATCAAAAAATTATATTCAATTTTTGGCTTAGCTTGTTCAAAAAACAATGAAGTTCTCAAAGAAAATAATAGTAATAGCTTAGAAAAACAATTGAAAAACTCAAAAATTCTTTTTTGTTTCTGCTCGCATTCTTTTTGGCACAGGAGCAGAAGTAGCTTAGTTCCTTTGCATAAAAAAAAATAAAAAATGAAAATCAAAACAAAAAAAAAATAAAAGGCAATCGCAACGGAAACAAAATTCAAAACAGAACAAAATAATAGAAATGTATAATCAATTTGTTGTGTTTTTGATCTCCGGATAAAATATTGACCGGAAAACCGGACATAAAAAAATCAAGAAAAAACAACACAAGAAAATCATAAAAAATCAGAAAAAAATCATAAAAAATCGTAAAAAATCGTAAAAAATCGAAAAAAAATCATCAAAAATCACTCACATCATCATTACAAAACTCATTGATTATCATCAGAAAGTATAAGAATTCATTATTCAATTTGTTAATTCAGAGATTAGATTCGAAACAAAGGTGCAAAACCCCTTTGTTGAAAAAAAAAAAAAAAAAAAAAATCAAATAAAAATCGATTAGAAAAAATCAGAAAAATCTTGAACTAACAAGTTTTTAATCGATTATAAAAGAAAAGGATTGTTTTTTGATTGAATTCAGAAGTTGATTGTTATATTGGATTAGAAAAGGAGAGAAGGAGAGAAGAAGATGTCGACACCGATATTGAAGAAAGGATATTTGGTGAAACAAGGTGGAGTCAATAGCTCAATTTCTGTATTGAAGACATTGTCTGGATTGGTAATATTTTTTATGCTTGTTGATCTCTTTTCATTTCTCTTTATATTTTAACTATTTATTGCTGTTATTATGTATTTTTTATTTTGGTTTGAATTGTTTGAATTTTGTTTCCGTTGTTTCAAAATTTTGACTAACAATAAAAACAAAAAAACAATAATAATTCGATGTTTGTTTAGTCTTGGAAAAGAAGATTTTTTGAATATAATGGAGTGAAGTTAGTTTATTATAAATCTGATTCGGTAAAGGTTTTTTTTTTTTTTTTCCAAATCAACAAAACAAAAAATCTACTTTGAAATCAATCAAGGAAAAGACAATAAAAATGAGTAAATAAATCAAGAGACAATGAAATAAAATAATAAAAATAAAAAGGATCGAGAAAAACTTGGAGAATTCGACCTTTCAAATGATTTTGTTGTTACAGAGAAAAATAAAGATAAAGATAATGGATTTGAAATTATTGCGGATGGAAATTCTTATTTACTGGCAGCAGAATCAAAACAAGATCTAATTGATTGGATGCAAATTCTTAAAGCATACTCAAAAAAAGATTCTCGTCCTTCTCAAGATCAAGATGATGAGATGAGTGATGGAGAAGTTGATTTTCAAGAAGATATGGAAGCCATTATACAAGTATTATTTAATTCAATTTTTTTTTTTCTTCTTCTCATATTTTCAAAAAAAAAACAAATAAATAAATAAACAGACTTGTATTTTGAAAGGAAAATTAGATAAACTAGGATCAAAATTAACAAAATTCAAGGTTTTTTTTTTTCTTCTCTTTGTTTCGAATACATCGAAATAAAAACTATTTATCAAAACACAATAAATAATAGAATTGGAAAAAAAGATGGTTTATTTTGAGTGGAAAAAAGATTTACTATCTTAAAAATCTTGAGGACCCAAAACCACTTGGAATACTTGATTTATCTCAATGTTTAGAAGTAAAAATTGCGGATGAGGAAGTCGGATCACTTAATTCATTTGCAATTTGTATTTTAGGTCGAACATATTATTGTCGTGCTGAAAATCCTCAAGAACAAGAGGAATGGATGAATGCAATTTTAGTTGTCAAAAATAATGTAAAAAATTCATTATTTTATTTTATTTTATTTTAGTTATTTCAATGTCATTTATTTTGTATTTTTTATGTTTTTAGATACAACGAGGATCTTCTTCTCCTTCAATCCCTGTTGGAGATAAAATAAGTACTTTCATTTTCATTTTTTTATTTTATTTCCCATTTCTTTTTCTTTGGAGGAAAAAAAATTTAATGAAAAAAAAAAAACTTCTTCTTTCAATTAGAGGATCTTCAAACTTCTACAAATCAACGAAATTCAGGTTCACCAAGATTATCAACAATTGTTAACCTCTCATTAGATTCAAAAAAGTTTCTATTTTTCTTTTTTCTTTTTCTTTTTCTTCTAATTTTTGCTTAAATTCATTTTTTCCAAAAAAAAAAATAGTGAAAGTGACTTGAATGAATATTTGAGATTAATGAAATCCTTTGATGCTGACGATGACATTGATGATGATATCGATGAAGATGTTGATGATGACCTTGATGATGGAGAAATGGAAGATGAAGCTGATACAAAACAAAATACTGCCAATCAAACAAAATCCGAGAATCCAGAACAAACAAAACCTTTAATGGATGGTTAAAAATTTTATTTTATTTTATTTTATTTTATTTTATTTTATTTTATCTCTTTTTTACATTTACATTTACATTTTCTTTTAGAATCTACAAAGAATCTGATTAATACTTTATTCCGTTTAAATTCAATGGCATCTAAAATTATGAAATTTTATGGAAAACTTATTGGATCTGGATATTTGATTGATGTGTTAAAACCAATTATTGTTGAATTGGCAGAAAGTAATAAATCTATGGAGGTTTTTTTTTTTTTTTTCATTTTCCCTAAAACAAATTAAAACAAATAAATAAGAAATTAACATGAAAAAAATATTAATAATCAGGTTGACCCTTTGAAAATTAAAGAAGGAGAAAATGCAGAAGAGAATAAAAAATATCTAGTTCAAGTTTGTCAACAAATTTTAACAGCAATATTTGAGTCCCGAAAACATGTTCCTTGGGAAATTGCAGCAATTTGTAAACATTTATATCTAGAAGTTGAAAAGCATTATCCAGGAAATGGACCAAAACAATTAGGAGGATTTTTATTTTTAAGATTTTTTTGTCCTGCAGTCGTTCAACCTGCTGCAAATGGAGTTGTTCAACCTGATTACTTTCTTTCAGAGAATACAAAAAGAGGATTAATTTTAGTGACAAAAGTCCTTCAAAATCTTTCAAATGGAATCATGTTTGGAGCAAAAGAAGGTTATATGGGTGGAATCTTGAATGACTTTATTTCTAATAATATGGCTCCCTTAAATGATTTTTTCATGTCTTTTGTGGTATTCGTTTTTCTGTTCTTTTAGTTTTTTTTAACTCGTAATTAATTTCTCTTTTTTTTTTCAAAGTCAAATAATTCCTATCGCCCATACTCTGTTGCAATTCAACCTCCTTCTCCTTATGAAATCAAAGTTTCTCTTGCAAATTTGGTTGAAAATCTCAAGTTTGCTCTTACTTTAGATGAAGAACTTCCAGTTTATTTCATTTCACTATTCTTTTGATTTCGAATTTTTGTAAGAAAAAAAGAATGTTTTTTTTAAAAAAAAATAAAATAAATAAAAGGAAAAACTTGGATCTGAAAGGACCGAAATCCTCAAACAGATCATTCCAGCTCCATCAGTTTATACAGAAGAATTGATAAAAGTAATTTCAAACTCTTCAAATATTTCAAATATTTCAAACTCAGTAATCATTCAAAAAAAAAGTTAATTTGTGAACCAGACATGAAAGTTGTTTCAGCAATTTGTTCTACAATGAAGCCAACTCAAATTGATGCCATTGCTGAGGTACTCTTTTTTCTTCTTTTTTCTTCTTTTTTCTTCTTTTTTCTTCTTTTTTCTTTTTTTCTTTTCTTTTTTTTTTTCGACTTTAATTTCAATTTGATTGGAAATGTAGGGACTTGTTACTGTATTTTCTCGTCAATCAAAAGTAAATAAGTTACTAGAATGGGTTATTACTGATGAGGTATCAGGAGCAGGATTTTCTTCCAAGAAATTTGATGTTTCAACTGAAAGTGCAGCTCAAGTTCTTCTCTTTTTCTTTTTTTTCCTTTACTTTTTTTTTCTTTTTGTTCTTTTTTGATTTATTTTTGATTAGGGACCAACCTGTATTATTGAAGGATATTTAACAAAAATGGGTGGAAATTTCAAGGTTGCTTTTATTTTTATTTCTTTATTTTGTATTCAATTATTTTTTTAAAGACTTGGAGAAGACGTTGGTTTGTACTCACAGAAGATAGTCTCAGTTATTTCAAAAGAAAAGATGATCAAGTTCCCATTCAAGCTATTGAAATGCGTATTTGTTCCAAAGTTCGTGCAGCAGAACAAGATAATCTTGAAATTGGTTGGCATTATCATTTATTTATTTATTTATTTTATTTTCTCAATGAAAATTTTCTAGGTTATATTTTTGAAATATCAACACCTGGAAGAGTATATCATTTATGTGCTAATTCTAGTGATTCAAGACAAAAATGGATTGACGCTATTAGTCCTATCATTGAAAAAGGATTATTAGGTTCATTAATGAAAAATAGGAACAAAAAGGTTTAAATTTTTGGAAAAAAAAAAAAAAACGAAAAATTTTGAATTTGAATTTTGAATTATTTATAATTTTTAGGAGGAACCAAAAAGATCAACTCTTTTCGTTTCCCAAGATGAAAGTGCAAATGCAAAGCAAAATAAAACTCGTCTCACTGTTGATCCTGCAATGATGGTTTTTCTTTCTTTTCTTTTTCTTTCTTTTCTTTTTCTTTCTTTCTGCTAATTCAAAGTAATAAATTATAAAATAATAAAATAAATAGAAACTTGCCAAGAACGGGTGGCTTGTCAAAAAAGGAGGAAACTTCAAGGTTTATTTCATTTTCTTTAATGTTCAATATGTTTTTTTTGAAAAAAAAATCAAAAAATAATCTTAGAATTGGAAAAAACGATGGTTCTCACTTAGTAAAGGATACCTTGTTTATTATAAAGATGATTCTGTAAGTCTTTTATTTTATTCAATTTTTATTTGTGGATCCACCATTTTTCAAAAAAATTTAAAAAAAATTAGAAAAATGAATTAATGGGAATCATTGACTTTGAAGATGTTCATCGTGTTGAATCTGCAGAAGCAAAAGTATGTTTATTTCAAAATGAAAAAAAAAAAAGAAAAGATGCTAATCCTCTTCATTATTTTTTTCATCAATTAGCTTAATCTCCCTCGTTGTTTTGAAGTTGGAACATCAAATAGAACATATTATATGCTTGCTTCATCAGAACAAGAAATGAGAGAATGGATAGATATATTAAAATCTTTGTTGTATTATTTCAAACCTTCTTTGGCCCTCTCTGATCCAACCCCTTCAGCTGAAAAGAAAAAAGGACCAAATAAAATTTTCTTAGAAGGTTGGCTTGCCAAACAAGGAGGAAACACTAAAAGTTGGAAAAATCGGTGGTTCCTTTTACGGTTTTCTTTCTTTCTTTCTTTCTTTGATTTTTTTTCTGATTTTATTTTACATTGTAATTTATTTTTAAAATTTTTCTTTTTTATTTTATTTTTTTTTAAAAAAATACAATATAAATAGAGAGAATACATTACTTTATTTCCAAAATTCTGCTGACTCAACAAATGATGCACTCGCAAAGGGAGCCATCCCTCTTGAAGATGCTCAACTACAAATTATTGAACACCATAAATTTTCTTTTTGTTTTGCGATTGCAATTTCGAATCGAGTTTACTTCTTATTGGCTAAAGATCGAAATGGTTTAGATAAATGGACAAGTGCTATTATTGTATTTTTTTTTTTTTTTTTTTTTTTTTTTTTTTTTCATAGAAACAAATTCAATCAGTTTCAACAGGCGATAACCAACTTTCTAAAGATTTGTCAACTAAAATGAATATATCTTTAATAGACAAGGTTTTTTTTAAAAAAAAAATTCTTTTCTTTGCTAGATCTCACTTTTTTTTCTTTTCTTTTTCTTTTCTCCCTTTTCTAAAGCTTGGAAGTTCAAAACCAACAATTCGAATTGGAGCTTCAGAAATTTCAGATGGAAATACACATGGATACTTATTAAAAATGTCTAAATCTTTAAATGATAAATCTCTCAGCTTTCATAAATGGAAAAGTCGTTATTTTGTTCTAAAGGTTTTTTTATTTTTATTTTTATTTTTATTTTCACACCAAATTAATATTTTTTTTCCTTTCTTTCTTAGAATTATTGTTTGTATTATTTTAAAAGTCCTTTTGATGAAGAAGCATTAGGAACAATTGAACTCAGCAATACTGAGATTGAAAAAATTTCTGACAGTTCTGAAGGTAAAAAAAAAAAAAAATTCTTTCTTTTCCGAGCTCATTAAAAAAAAAAATTTAATATTTTTTAGCACAATCAATTTTGGGAAAGATGAAAGGACAAAAATATGGAGATATTGATTATACTGAGGGAATTACAAACAAAACTGGATTTGTTTTGAAAGGTCGGACAAAAAAATATTTTATGATTGCTGAAAATGAACAAACTTGTCAAAGATGGCTTACAAATATTAAAGTACTTTTTTTTTCATATTTGTTATTAGTCATAAATCTTTAATTCAATTAATTTTAATTTAGGAAGCTGAAAAGGCATGGTATAACTTCCTTCAATCTGCTGGTGTTAGTGAGGAACTTATGAAAGATACATCCGCAAGGGTGCTTGAAGACTATATCAATCAAAATGAGAGAACAAGGAAGGGGACATTCATTGGTTTAGAGGTTTGATTTTTTTTTTTTTTTTCTGATATCAATATTTCTAACATTTTTTTTTTTTTTTGTTT
>ERZ778024.2144-NODE-2144-length-18802-cov-6.364432_pt1 | contig 18802 bp, 24 predicted proteins | sample MGYA00375754_ERZ778024 | MGnify/ENA primary metagenome ERZ778024 (study PRJEB29350, sample SAMN05389827) | bioreactor metagenome | isolation source: Thiocyanate bioreactor | place: South Africa: University of Cape Town | collected 2014-02-18 ...
TTTTCCAATAATTAATCAAACCAATCTTTTCAACCTTTTCTTATAATCAAACCCCAATTCATCTCAAAACTACTTTCACAAAATTATAAAAAATATATCTATAAACTAAATAACATAATAACATTGGGATCAATTATTGATTTTGATGATGAAAAAGTGTTGGAAAAACAACTTATTGGACCTTCCATACTCCCCCCTTTAATTTTTTTTGTTTTGATGATTTAATAAATATTATAATTTTGTTTTAACAAGTTAACTTTAGCTTATATATTATTTTAAATAAAATAGGTTTTGTTGTAGTTGAGAAGTTGAGAAGATACTTAGAGAGAGAAAGTTTTTTGTATTGTTAGTTACAAATGGCTGAAATGGAAAGGTCAGCGCAAGTTAGACCTTATTCACTCCAAAATGTACTTTTGTTCTTATTATTATTGTTATTGTTATAATTTTAACTGTTCAATCAATTCTTATTAATTAGTTGATTGATTGTTTATGAAATTTATCATCTCTTTTAAAACAATTCTTTTTTATTATTAAATAACAAAATAAAATCAAAAATAGTTGAAAAATGTTAGTGTTACAGGATGGTTTTCAATGATTCTGGTTATTCTTGAAGCCAGTGCAATTATAGTTATTCAAGGAATCGCATTTGGGACTGATGCATTTGCTGGAAATTTTGAATTACAAGTGTATTCAGGATGCTTTATTTGGTGTTGGATCTTTTTAATGTATTTAATAATTGATACGGTAATATTTTATCTAACAATGTTATTATAAAGAAGATAACCAAAAAGAAAATATTTAATCCTCAAAATTAATTTCAAATCAATTTTTTCTTAAAAAGATTTTAACAGAAAATGTTATCCAAATGTATGCTTTTAATGTGGTTCATGGATTTTATATTGGGTTTGGAATTTATCAAGTTGTACAACTTCCAACTGCTGTATTTATTGCAAGTGTTCTGACCCTAATTGTTTGTGCTATTATTTACTTGTTTTTGACAAAGGCTATTCATAAACAATATGGTTGGCAATTTTATAAAAAGTTAGGAGCAGATCCAAGAATTTCTGGTTAATTTTTTATTATTCGATTTTTATTATTTATTTCTTTCTTTTTATTAAAACGAAAAAAATAAAATAATAGTCCTTGTTCGAAACTATCAAATATTTTTAGTTTTAATGAAAGCAACTTTCCTTTTTACAATGTTATTTTTAATTTTACAAATATTCGTTCTCTTGGGATTTCAAAATTATGAAGCTTACCTTGATATTATCACCCCTCCAATTTTTGTACTTTGTTGGTTCCTCATTGTATTTGCTGTAAGTCTACAATTATTATTATTTTTAGAAAACAAAAAAAATAAATAATAAAATAATAAATAGATTCGAAAAGAAAACAAAATACTCATGGGTATAATGACATCTCTTACAATGTTGGGTGCCATTTACTTTTTGTATAAAATTATTATTTATCATACTGGACCTCAATATGTAACTGGAGGAAAATATGAAAATATATCAACAATTCTTTTAACAATCAATGGTTTGTTTTTTATTTTTATTTATTTTTATTTTTATTTTTATTTTTATTTTTATTTTATTTTATTTTAATTGGTAGTGATAATAATTATTTAAACGAATATCAATTAGCTGCTTATTGTCTTTTCTTTTATATTTCGACGTCAACTATTGAAGTCATCATTTTCAAAAATTTTGGAAGAGGATTAGCTCAACATTGTAACTTATTATTTTTTTGTTTCTTTCATCATGTTGAAACTCATTTTTTTTTTTTTCTTCTCTAGTTACATCAAAAGAGGAAAACTCCTTTGATCAAAGTCAAACAAATCTTCGCACACAAAGCTCCTCCCCAGCTATGCAAGTAGAAGTATATTAAAATTGATAATAATATAAGATAATATAAAAACTTAGAGAATAACTTTTTTGTTTTGTTTTGTTCTTTTATTGAATCTGAGTACGAAATTTTTTTAATTCAAATTTAACATTTTCAATATTGACAGGGTCTTGGAAAGGTAAACGAGAAGTTCTTCCAAATCTTTTTTTTGAAAAAAAAATAATTAGTTGAATAAAACAAAGAAAAAAAAATTCTTATTTGAAAGAATAAAAAAACAACCTTTTTTCCATTAAAGTTAAAAATCGAGAGTAATACAATAAGAGTTTGGCTAATACTCCTTGAAGAATTGTTGTTGAATTTCTACTATTTGGAAAACCTGAAACAATTTCTTGTTGACAGGATAGAATTCCTTTTATTTTTTGTTTTGGTTGATTTGACTTTCATTTGAAAAAGAAAGGAAGAGAAAGAGAAGGAAAGAACCTCTTTTCCATGCAGCATTGAAACTATTGACAATTTTTTCAAATCCTTCCTCTGAAAGTTGAATTAAAAAAAGAGAGAAAGAAAGAATATTGGAGTTTCTTGATAGAAAAAAATGAAAAGAAAAAGAAGTAAAGGTACGTTTTGAGTTTTGAATGTTCTCAAAGTTAGCCTCCTCATTTTTTACAAACTGAATAAGTTCAGCAAATTCTAATACAAGTAAAACTTCTACAAACTCACTAACTTTATCTTGAAGAAGAGTTGACCAATTATTACGTTCTAAATCGAGTGCCACATTTCCACTTTCCTATTTATTGTTTTTTTTTAAAAAAAAAAATCAAAGAAAAAAGAAGGTAAAGAAATCAAACGCTAAGTACTGAGATTATTAAGTCATAATTATTGATTTCAAAAATTAGTTGAGTTTTTCTTTCTGTAAATCCTCCGGCTATCCTCAAAATTAATGCTTCAATTTCAAATTTTAGCCTTGCAAGACTTTAAAGTGTGAAATAAGGATTTAGAAATAGGAAAAAGAAAATGAAAAAAAAATATAAAAAGAATCATTACCTATTAAATATTAATCCATCTTGATAATTTTCATTTAATGAGAGAATTGAAGTTAAAAAATCTGCATATCTTTTTACCACCTTATTTTCAATTCGTTAATTATTTGAGGATAAAAAAAAAAAAGAGAGAGAGAGCAAAAAATACAAAATGAGAGCTAGTATCAACAGTTCCCATTGAAAATGTATCAAAATTTTGAATACTTTGAATATGACGATCCATTAATTGTTGAAATCTATTTTTTAAAAATAAATAAATGAATTATAATAAATTCAAGTTGGTTTTGATTTGAGACGAAACCTTGGCCAAAGGAGTAAATTGAATTGATTTAAAAAGTTATCAAGACACGGAACTCTCCTTTTTTGCATAATTCTAAGATTTTCTGTAGTGAGTCTAATACAAATAAGGAGTCCAATTGCATCATAGTTCTCTGCAATACTCTCTTTCAATAAATTCTGTTTGATTTCAAAAAAAAAAATAAAAAAATAAAAAAATAAAATGTTTGATTTTTTAAAAAAACAAATATGAGAAATTTAACAAAAAATACCTGAATAAAAGTTAAAACAGGTTCAAATATTGCTAAATAATAACTAGTCGTATTTTCTCCTTTCACTGTAAAAAATTCCCAAATAAATAAATATTCACTACTTGAGTTATCCATTACCATTCGAATAATAGATCGAAAAAGAACTTCAAAAGGATATTTCTATAATGGAATTAAGTAAAATAATAGAAACAAGAATTAAAAACAAAAAAAATAAAGTGATACATTGGGGTTTAATTCTCCAATATTTAAAACAACGTCTGCTTCAATATTTGTCCTAAGTGTATTCATTCTGGCTCCAAGTGCATGGATGTTATTTCTCTCTTTTATGAGAGGTTTTGAAGAAAAAAATCGTGAACAAGTTAAGGAAAAATAATAAGAAAAATAAAGAATAAATAAAAAATAATAACAAAATTGAATAAAATTAAAATAATAATAATAAATTGGAAAGGATATCTTTTTTAACAACCCCATCAAAGCCAATTGTATCATATTTATCTGCAATATTGTACTTTATTTTTATTTTATTTGAATTATTTATTTATTTTTGAAATATGAAGAAATAAGAAGGAAAAAAACCTGTAATTTCATAATTCCTTGAACATAACGTGTAAAAGTTAAAGAATAATGATGATTCATAATTTGTATATAATTTTCTAGGATTTCTCTTTCAGTTAATGGGTGGTAACTGATTAAAAATAAATTCAATTGTTTGTATTTTAAAAGCACTTTTTGATGATAATCTACATTCCTCTTTGATTTTAAGAGTTTAATTTCCTTTAATAAAAATTCACGAATTCGTTCACAAGCCTTGTTAAAAAAAATAATTTTAGGTTTTTAATGAGGGATTTGAAAAAAGAAAATGAAATTAAATGAAAATTTACTCGAGTCCGAAGTTTTTCAAGTTCAGGAGCAACAGTTTGAATTGAAGGATATCGTTCAGATAATTTGGTTGAAACAAAATAAATTTTTCTAACAATTGCATCTAAATATTGAACATATGATTCATCTACAGTTGCTTCCAAAATTTTTCTAATTAAATTTTGATTATTTAATCATTCACTTTAATTTCGAAGAAGAAAAAAAAACCTAATTAGCTCTGGTGGCACAATTAATTCATCTAAAAAGTTTCCTACTTCTGCTTGAGCAATTTTTCGATTTTTTAATTTTGTACTAAGATTAATTGATTTTTCTTGAAGAACTTGAATTTCTGAACTAATATGTCCCAAATCATTTTGAAATTTACTTAATAATGTTTCCATATTTTCTAATATTTCATCACAACTTTGAATTTGAGTATGAAGTTCTGATAAATGAGGGGTTTGATTGACATCTAATTTATAAAATGTTTAATTAATAATATCGAATCAAATGATAAAAAATAATAAACAATACAATCTTGAATTGAAGCTCGTTCAATATCAATAAGTTGAACTTCAACTTCTTTTGCATAGTCACGTAAATCCATTCCCTTTATTTGTTTTTTTTAAAAAAAGAAAAAAACATTTCAAACATAAAATAAAATTTCATCACATTGAAATGAAATGAAATGAAAATGTACTTTTGTTATTGCTTCTTTTACAATTGGATCTTCTTGAAATGCAAATACTTTTTCTATTATCCCAAAATCAAAACCAAAGCTAAATATCGAAGAGGAAATAGAAAGAAAAAAAATTACCATCCATTTCATCAAATATCGATTCATCAGTCACAAAAATCACATTTCCCAAGACAGAATCTAACTGAGCTTCAAGGTCAGCCTCTGTTACTTCCTCCTCAAAATCAAGAAAACTTTTAGTTGGGAACAATTCTTTTCCATCTATGATGAGATCTTCTTCACCTTTCTCCTTTCCATTCACCTCAGCCATCTTCTTTTCCTGGCTTTCCCCTTTTAATTTTTTTTTTGTTATATTAATTGTTAGATTAAGTTTGTCACTTAAACCTACAAATCAATTCAATTACAAGATCATCATTTATCATCGAAATCATATTTACTACTCTTCCAAATCTTTAGTAAAATTTAATATTTCATTCCTGAATTCCATTTCAAAATTCAATTCCCAAAATAATAAAAAAATGAAATTGACAAAATATCCACTTTTGTCAATTTTTTTCCTATTTTTTCATGAAGGCTATACTCTTCATTAATGATTTAAAGAATGGACATCAATAAGTCTTTCAAAATGAGTTTGATTTCTCGACTTGTCTCATAAGAAAAAAAATCAAAAAAAAAAAAATATTCTCAAAACCTTCCGCCATGTTTTTTTTTTTTTTTTGGAAAATTTTTTCCCGCCAAAAAAAAGAAAAAGGAAAAAAAAAAAAGGCGGGCAAAAAAAAGAAAAGTAAACAAAAGTTTCGCAGTTTTGGCGCGAATCTCTTTGCCCTGACTTTTTCTCAATTGCTTTGCAGTCCTCAATCTCTTTGACTTGCTTACTTAGTTCACCTTTGGAAACATTTGAGAATCTAACACAGTGAGGAAAAGCTTTTCGATCTCTTGAGGATTATGTATTTTTTATTTTTACTTTATTTTTTTTTTTTTTTTTCTGAAAGAGAAGGAGAGAAGGAATCAAAAGAACAAAATTGAATTGCTCATGATTCTTTCATGATTCTTCTTTGAACCTCAAAAATATTGATTCTTTTCCTTTCTTCAATTTTATTTTCATTTTTGATATCAATAAGTTTATTTTGTTTAAAATTTTAATTTTAATTTTTTTTTTGGAAATTTAGAGAAGGAAGATTTAGATTTTTGTAAAGAGAAATGGAAAGATGTTCCCCATCATTTGACTCTTTGAGTTCTTTTGAATGTTTCAATTCTCCTTGGAGTGTAGAAGATGATGAATTTCAACTATTGACTCAAGTAACTGCTTTACATAGTAATAGTCAAGGTGCGAGCTATTCACCTTTATATGATGTTTTGGACCGTCCTTCAGAAATTTGGAATGATTTAGGATTTGGTTTTAATGAGAATGTTCATTCAGAAATATTGGTTGAAGAAAGTGAAGATGAAGTATTGAATGAAATCGAAATTGAAAATGATAATATTGTTTCACAAAATCAAAATCAAAATCAAGAGATGGAATCAAACAATTTTGATTTCGATAGAGACAAAAACCCTGAAACTCAAATTGATAACTTGTCAGAAGAAGAAGAAGAAGAAGAAGAAGAACTTGAATTAGAATCTGAACCACCAAAAATTGAGAATAACACAATGGAAATTTTATCGCCTGAAAAAAGTTATAAAATTGAAAGGAAAAAACAAATAATTCATAAAATAAATAAAATTCAAGGAGGAATTAATAAAAAAATAAATAAAATATTTTTTGTTTTCTTTTTTTTTTTTTTTTCAAAAACCTTTACTAAATTTACTTTATAAAATTAGAAAGAAAATAAGATTGAAAAGGAAGTAATTAAAATGGAAAATGATTGTAATGAAGAAAGTGATTCGGACCCTTTCGAAGATTCAAATCCAAAAGTTAGAAAATCATCAATATCTATAGAAAATTCGGAAGTACTTTTTATTTATTTATTTTTTTCATATTTTACTTCATTGAACCCTTTTAACGATATTTCAATTTTCTTAGACAAAAAAGGTCAAACAAGATCATCTCTCTCAATATCTTAGTGGAAATTATTCTCAAAAAGAAGTCTTACAATGGTCAGAAGCAAAGATTTCATCTTGGGAAAATAGACATTCAAATCCAAATGCATTTTATTATCGTTTTACTGATCCCGGAACTGAACAAAGAAATGGTATTTCTCTTCATTATTACTTTAAAATCAATAAGTTAAATCAATTCTTCAAAATTATAAAAGGTGCTTGGTCAAGACAAGAACATTCATTGTTCATGAAGCAATTAGAAAATTTTAAAGAACTTGGTCATGAAATTAATACTTGTTGGGGAATCTTTTCTCAATGTCTTTCAAATAGAGTTCCTTTTTCTTTTTTTTCTTTTTTTTTCTTTTACTTCATTTCCTTTTATTTTTCCTTTCATTTATTTTTTAAACCTTAATTACAGGTTGGATATCAATGTAGTAATTATTATAGAAAATTAATTAAAGAAGGAAAAGTTAATGATCAAGCATACAGTAAAGTTGAAGGAAAACTTCAAATGGTTGATAGAGGTCGAAAGAAAAGAGATGCAGGAGGATCTCTTTCTGATATTTGGCAAACTGACGAAATTAAGGAATTTGAAAAGATCATTGATACTTGGCTTAGAAAAACTGCAGAGTCAAAGTTTTTTTTCCTTTCTTTTTTCTTTTTTTTTCTTTTCTTTTTTTTTTTTTTGAATGATTTTGGTAACAAAAAAGGTAATTAGGAAAGAGATTGACTCAACGATGAAAAATGATCTGAAAAGTGAATTACTACCTCAAAAATTAAATAAGGAGATCAACAAGAAGAAAATTGGAATGGATAAAACGACAAAAGGAAAGCAAAAAGAAGTAGAAAGAGAAAAAGAAGTCATAGAAAAAGCTGTAGAAATAGAAACAAAGAAAAAGGAAGAAATTGATGTAAAAAAGGAAGAAGAAAAAGAAAATTTAATGATCAATTCAAATTTAGAGAAAGAAGATTCAAAGATTGAAGTTAAGGAAGAGAAAGAATCATTTACTAAAGAAGATGATTTGGAATCTTCCGAACCAAAAAAACCTTCTCAAAAGATGATTCAAGCAACAATTTTTCAAACTTTTTCAAAAACCAAACAAATTCAAGACAACAATCAATCATCTCCTTTAATAACTCAAAAACAAGCAATTAAGAAAAAAGTTCAAAAAGATAAAAAGTTCAAAAGAAGTTTAAATTCTTCAATTCTTTTAAAAGCAGAAACAATATCAAAAATTCCTCAAACTGTTTCTAATCCTCTTGAAGAAGATGATGAAGATTTTGTTCCTTTGGATCAGTTTATTTTCTTTTCTTTCTTTCTTTCTTTTTTATTTGTTAATTTGAAATTAAATCAATTCACTTTAGTCGTTCCATCAAACTCCAACAACTTTCATTAGCAAAATATTTTGAGGTTCTTTTTTTCTTTTCTTTTCTTTTCTTGATTTGATTTTTATTCCTCAAAATTTAATTATTATTATTTTCTTAGGGTGTTAATCCAGTTACTCTTGTGGAAGATTTTAATACTACTATAATTAAGGTTCCAAATCCACTTCCTGATTCTTGGGCAAAGAAAATTCACTTTGATCCTTCTTTGAAAAAACATGTCACTTGGAAAGATGAAGCTGTAACATCGTGATTTTTCTTTTTCTTTCTTTCTTTCTTTCTTTCTTTTTTTTCTAAAAATCTCTTTTCTATATATTTCATTAGTTATTTTGAAGTTGAAAATCTTTTGTTCTGTAATCCTGAATCTAAATTGCTCAGTGATTTATCCAAAATATCTTTTGAAGGAATTTTGTTCGATCCTCCTTGGAAAGCTCCTAATTTTAATTCATCAGGCGTAGTTGAACCATGTCCACATGCTTTTGAAATAGTTAATTTTCCTCTTTTATTTTTTATTTTTATTTATTTTTCTCGTTTATATTTCAAACCAATTTATTTTTTTTTTTTTTTTTAGTGCAAATTTTTAAAATCATTCTTAACAAAATCATTTTTTCCATCTGGAATGATCTTTATTTGGACTCCCAAATATTATTTCCCTCAAATCTTTGAAGCAACAAAAGAGATTGGTGATTTTTTTTTTTTATTTTCTAATTTTTCTTACAAAAAGAAATTAATATTAACCTTCTATTTATCTCTAGGTTTTGACTATGTTGAAAATTTAATCTGGTGTAAAAAACAAAGAAATAATCAATTTTTGAAACTCCCTTCTCCATTTTTTCAAAATTCAAAAGAAGTTCTCCTCATGTTTCGAAGATTTATAAAGGTTTGATTTTTCTTTTCTTTTTTTTCTTTTTTTTTCTTTTTTCTGAGCATGTAAATAAGTTCACAAAATAATTAGAATGACCAACTCGAATTAAGACACCAAAGAAATGCAGATGTAGTTTTTGATTTTCTAAAACCAAAGGAGTTTTGGAATGGTTTCATTTTTTTTTCTTTTTTTTCTTTTTTTCGTTTCAAAAATGAATTTGAATTTTTTTTTTAAAAAAATAATTATAAGGATCTCAAGAACCAAAGCCTGAATATTGCTATCAAGTAATTGAAACTTTGTTACCAAAAAGTGTTTTTGATTTAGAAAATGGAAAGGGAGGATTCCTTGAAATGTAACTTTAAATTCTTTTATTTCTTTATATTTCTGAACTTAAAACTAATAATCATCTATTTTTTTGGAAATAGTTGGGGTCCAAAAGAATGTAAAAGAAAAGGATGGAGTATAGTTCATGAAAGTGGAAGTAACCAATTTTGAAATGAAAATGTAGCACTTAGAATGTATTGTAACAATAAAAATATACATGTTGGAAATGATTATCAATTGGAAAAAAAGTTTTACAAAGATTTGAAATCTAAATAATTATCTGATAGGAGCACAATTATTGAAAATATATCAACAGCATCAAAACCTATTTTTTTTGGAAAAAAAAAAAAGAGATTGCATTATTGAATTATTGAAGATTTGAAAAGAAATAAATTTATATGAATCTTTTACCAGATAATCCTAGTTGATTCCTCAATTTTGTTCTTGTTTCAATTGGATTCCTTTCAAATGATTCTAATAATTCAACAATCTCCAATCTTCCTCTTTTCTTTGCAATTTCAATTGCAGATATTCCATTATAAGTTTTCCTCTGTAGATTGATTTCTCTTGGGCTTGCTAAGATATATTTTACAATTTCAAGATGTCCACTCCAACATACAAGATAAAGAGGAGTTTCACCATCTGCATTTGCTTTATTTATATTGACTTTATCATCATTTAATAACAACTTTACAACATCAGTGAATCCTTTTAAACAAGCAACATAAAAGGCTGTTGAACCAGATTTATTGGCTTTATTGACATCAACTCTTTTATCATTTAATAACAATTTAATAACTTCAATGCGTTCACATAAACAAGCAACATAAAAAGGTGTCTCAATATTCCTATTTGCTTTCTCAAGATCAATCCTTTCATCATTTAATAGTACCTCCACAATCTCATTATGTCCTTTACAACACGCAGCCCAAAAAGCTGTTGTCTTTGCTGTATTCACTAATTCAATTTCATCTTTCTCATTCATAATTAAAGAAGATACATGATTATCTCTTGGTTTGTTCACATCAATTCTTGAATCATTTAATAATAATTTTACAATCTCAAGATGTCCTTTTAAACAAGCAATCCAAAGAGGTGTCCAACCAAACGTATCGATTTCATTGATTTGATTACTTTCATCATCATTTAATAATAATTTCACAGTCTCAGTTCGACCTTGAGCACAAGCTAAATGAAGAGGCATTGATTGTTGATTCATCCCCTCCCTGTCAATCAAAAATCAAATAACAATTATTGATTTGTTTGATTGAAACGTCAAAAAAAAAAATTTTTTTTTTCCATGAATCATTCTTATTTATTCTTGCAACTATTTATTGAAATACTACATTCTATATTTTAAGCCTTCAAAAATTCATACTTCCAATCCTTGGATTATAAAAAAATATCTTCTAATTTTTTTCAATTTTTCCAAAAATTTGAAGTTTTCCTAAAAATTAGATCTGAAAGGTTGAGAAAAGGTTTACCAACCAGGATGTATAAAATGCAACTAAAAACAAATGAAGCAATGATAATAAGTAATAAAAAGACAAAATACACCCAAATACTAAAAGAAATTTCATCAGCAATATTTTTGTAACCATGATAGATGTTCTTTAAAAGAGTAGGATGGAGTAGATACATTTCATAGCTAACTTGTGCTATCCAAAATAAAAGATGACTTGATAAGATCCAAACAGAAATTTTATGAAGGGGTTCTTTCCAAACTTGATCACTTAATGAATCATACATCATATATGCGATTACAAAAGTGAAAAAGAATCTTCCAAAAAAGATATTTAAAGCAAAGAGAGTTGGGTCATCAACTTGAGTTGGATCAGCACTACAAATAATAGTAGAGAAAAGGAAAACTAAGATAGCTAACACTCTCAATAAGAGATCACGAACTTTTTGAAAAGTTGTAAAATTTTGATTTTGGTCTTCTTCTTCTCTAAATTCAATCTCTTTGTCTTCAATATCTCTTTGAGCTTTTAATCTTTGTTGAGCAATAACCAAAGCAACTTGCATCCCAATAAGATATGCAAATATCCTTGAATAAGGTCGAATATAAACATACTCCATCCACTCACTTGCATTAGCATCATGTCCATATGTTAAACCAATATAACTTCCCATTGATATTAAAGAAAATCCAATAAGGGTTAAATGTGCAAATCTTTCAAATCTCAAAACTAACCAAACAATTAATGGACTAATAAGATACATTTGCATTTCAACAGCAATAGACCAACTCCAACTCATACAAATAAAACTGTAAAAATTTTGAATAAAAAGAAAGTTTGTCCAAATTTTATCATCACAAATCCGGACTTCAATTCTTGAATATTTATAAGCGATATTACTAGCAAGGAGATAATAAATTAGCAATGAAGCAGAATAAGAAGGTAAAATTCGAAATATTCTTCTAATGTAAAATTTCAAACTTGATTTAAGAAAAGCTAAACTATAAAGAGGTGGGATTGTTGTTGGGAGTTCTTTAGTTCTTTCTTGATAAAAATTTGGAACAATTTCATTCGTTAATAATGCTGTTTTTTCAGGATCTTGTCTTGTTGAAGTTTGTTTTCTTTTCTTATTTGCTCCAAAAAGAAACAATTGTGAAGTATAATGATGAGCTAATTCCTTTCCTAAAATTGACATGATCAAATATCCACTCAAAATAAAAAATATATCCACTCCATAAGATCCATTATAAACAAAATTAAATGGGACTGATGTTGAGATATTAGAATACAAAATTTTTTCTTCATCATCCAAAGTATCCTGAGGATATAAAGCCCAAACATGTAATACAACCACCCATAAACAAGCAAGTGCTCTAAATCCATCTAAACCTATTATTATTTTTGATTTCAAGAAAACAAAAGAAGAAAACAAAAATTGATTACATTCAAATAAGAAATTTAAAAAAGAAATCTTTTAAAGAATTCAACAAAATCAAAATCAAAATCAAAAAGAAAAAAAAAATTACTTCTTTCTCTTTCACTTGAAGGAACAAATATCGCTTTAGTATTCTTTTTTAAATTGAAGATGTTGAGCCATTCCATCATCTAAAACACGCAATTAAGGACAGAGAAGGATAGGATATCGCCCAATAGATGTCTGAGAATCAAAGAGAAAACAGTGATTCAAAAATTTAAAGTTTCCCCTGTATTTATAGATTTCCTTTGAGGTTTTTCCCCTGATTCGATCAACTTTTTTGTTTGGGGATGTTTTTTTCGCCATGTTTTTTATTCCGCCATGTTTTTTGTTGTTTGAAATTTTGGCGGGAGATTTATTATCAAAAAAGACCAATCAACAAAAATCCCTTTTTTTCAAAACAAGAACCCTGCATTTCAAATCATTCATTTATTTATCTTTTTGAAAAAGAATTATCAATTCGACATTACAATCATCAAAAAGAATTATAACTTCAAAATAGAATTAAAAATCAAAAATCAAAAAATTAAATTAAATTACCTTTTATTTTATGTTTCGTTTTTGTAAATTAATTTAACTCCAGAACCAAACAATCACAAGCATCTGAGATCTTGCAAAAAAAAAAAAAAAAAAAGTCCTTCAAAACCTTTACTGATTGCACTGTATCGAACAAAACAAAACTTATTAATTTTTGTTTTTTATTTCCTTTCTTTTATTTCCTTATCCTTTTTCTCTTTTTTTTTTTTTCATGAAAAAAAAAACAATTGATTGCAAAGAAGAAGAAGAAGAAACTCAAGAAAAAAATCAATCTTCAAAGAACCAAAAGAGAAAAAAAGAAAGAAAAAAAAAACGAATCAAAAACTAAAAAAAGGTTTCATTTTTTCGGGAAGCAGCTTCTTGTAACTTAACGTTTCTTGTTGGAGTTAGTTGGTTCTTCTTCTTTTTATTCTTTTTTCTTCATTTTACTTTCAATTAATTATATTTGTTGATTTTGAATCAAGCCAAGAGTTGGTTCTTCTGTTTTTGACAAACTTTTTCTTTTCCTTTTTCTTCCTTTATTATTATTTTCTTTCTTTGTTTTGTTCCGAATAGATAGAAAAACAACAACTTTCTTTTTGGTTTGTTTTGGCTTACTCATTTCTTGGGACTGAGCGGTAAAAAAAAAACAATTAATTCTTCAACCTTTTCTTGTTTTGTTCCTCCAACCCTCTCTATTCAACTATGAGACACGAAGTTGGACATGGAGTTAATAGCCCTTATGGAATTGGAGTTATTATTATGGGAGGAGTTTACACACTTTTTGGTTCACTCATGGTCATATTATTGTTCATAAGAAGAAAGAATCCTATTATTGCAACTCGTCACCCACTCGTCCTTCTAGCATCTTTTATATTTGGTGTAATTGTGATCAATATAAATGTAGCAAGTTTTATTATTGGAAAAACTACAGCTATGTGTGAGATCTTGAGCGTTTCATATATTTTATTCCTCCCACTTTGGGCTCTTCCTTATCTGTTAATATTACCTCAAGTTGTATTTATTGATGCTTTGAATAAGTTGAAAACTTCTAGGGAGCAAGGAACAAAAGAGGATTGGAAATGGGGAATCAGATGGTTATTTACATCAAAGACAAAGTTGATAACTTGTGCTATTGCAACTATTGAAATTGTTGTAGTTTATCTCATTGTAAAATATATTACTCATATTCCTGGTGGAGAAGAAGGAGATGGTGTCATGGAGAATTGCTTTAGAAGCTCATTAATTGTAGTCTCTGCTCATATTATTGTTTATTTCTCTGTCTTAGGATACTTCACAATGAAAATCATTTTTGTAAATGACCCCTATTTTCTAAGAATAGAACTCATTTGTGCAACAATTACACTCACTCCACTCATGCTTCTCACAGTTATCTTTCCAATTGGTCCTCAAATATTCCCAGCTGATTTTGACTTTAGATGGGTTCCAATTTCTGCTATTCTTGGTGGATTTTGTTTTAGTATTTTATTATTAAATATAATCTCAACAGAGAGAGTTCAAGAATGGATTATGAAAGCAAAATTAGCTTTTATTCGATTAAGGGAAGGAGATGATGATGAAGGAACAGATATGTCAAATCTCAATGTCTTGACTCAAAATTTAGATGTATTTAGAGCTGTATTAGAGGACCCTGTTTTGTTGGAATGTTTTACAGAATTTTGTGTGAAGAATTGGTCTGTTGAAAACGTTTTATTTTACAAAGAAGTTGAAGACTTTCAAAAAAAGTATCCTGATTGGATTGATTCTCAAATTACTGATCGAGTTCAATTTATTATTCATGAGTTTATTGAATTTGGATCTCCCTTGGAAATTAATATTGAATTCCCAACTAGAATGGAGATCATTGAGAGTTTAAATGAAAGTAAAATTTCTGCAAAGATTTTCTCAATTGCTCAAGGACACATCTTTGAATTAATGAAGAAGGATAGTTTTGAGAAATGGCAAAGATTACCAGATTATAAAAAAGCAATTGAAAAAGCAATTCGAGCCAGAAAATCAAGCACTTCACAACTCAAATCTTATACTTCAATGGCAGATCAAAAACAAGGAACTCGTCCAGTTAGTCAAATGTCAATTGATACAGGGACTGAATCAGAAAGTCAAATTCAAATTTCTGTTGTTGAAGAAGAAAATTAAAAATTTTGTATTTATTCCTGTTGTATTGCTTATTTGATTTGAAAATAAATGAAATATTTATTTTTAAAAAATTAAAATGGTTTTAATTTTTATGTTTGATTGATTTCTTTTCGTTTGAGTTCAAAAAAACAAACAAAAATGGCCAATTAATTTTTCTTTCTTTTCTTTTTTGCCTTTGCCTCTTTGTCTTCAGTCACTGTAAAACTCCTTTGGTTTGTTCACGAAATTTTATCGAATTAATCATTTCTTTCATTTTCTTTCAATATTCTCAATATATATTTTTTCTTTTTTTCCCCCCTTTTCTTTTTCTTTTTTATTGACTTTTTTTTTCCTTTAAAAAAAATAAAATAGAATAATACAACACAAACCAATACTTTTCTTTGTAGCTCATTGTATTTCTATTCCCCTATTCATTAAGTATGGGTTCGGTTAGAAAAGAAAAAGAAAAATGTGATTATCAGTTTAAACTTCTTATTATTGGAGATCTGAGTGTTGGAAAAACAGCACTTGCAAATCGTTATACAGATAATGTTTTTAATCAAGATACTCTCACGACGATTGGACTTGAATGTAAGTCCAAGATTATTCCTTTAGATGGAATAAGCTATCGTTTACAAATTTGGGATACTTCTGGACAAGAAAGATATAAAGCAATTACTCCAAGTTATTTGTATTCATTTTTTTTTCCTTCTTTCTTTTGATCCCAAAAAAAAAAGCAATCATTAAAAATTAATTCCAACTTGAATAAAATAGCCGAGATGCCTCAGGAATCATTTTAGTTTATAGTGTTATAGATCCAAACTCCTTTAAAAGTATTAAAAATTGGAGTGACATGATCAAAAAAAATGCACCAGAAAAAGTAGTAACAATCTTAGTTGGAAGTAAAATAGATTTGGAAAAAGAAAGATTGGTCAAAAAAGAAGATGCTCAAGAGGAAGCAAAAAATTATAACTTTGAATACTTTGAAGCAAGTTCGAAAGATGGAGTTGGTACAAATGAGCCATTTGACCACTTATTCAAAAAACTTGTGGAACAAAAAATTAAAAGTGGAGAAATAATTGAAAAAAGTGGAAGTTTGAATCTCAAAAAAAAATCAAAAGATTCAAAGCAAACATGTCTTTTTGGATAATAATAAGAAGAAATAATATAATCAACACTAAAAATTCAAATTGTCTTTTTTTCTTTGGAAGTTTGGAAATTTAATTAAGATTCTTATATTCCAAAAAATCAAAAAAATAAAAATCATCTCCACAAAAGAGGAAGACGAAGATGAAGATGAAGATGAAGGAAGAAGAATAGAAGATCTTGTTTATGTTTTTGAAAAAGAGTGATAGGGCAAAGAAATAAGAAATAAATAAGAAAAGAAGATGTTTTGACTCGATAATTAATTGTTTGGTGAAGTTTTTCTAAGAACTTCGGTTACTTATGACCTTTCGATTTGATGAAAACAAAAAAAAAAAACATGGCGAATTTCAAAAAGAAAAAAAGAAAAAAAAAAAAGCTTTTGACTCTCATTTTTCAAGTTCGTCTTTCAAGGTTTTCTTCTTTCTCCAAGTCAAAAAATACTAATAGAAGGTTTTAATTCTTAATTTTCTAATTTTTATTACCTTATCTTTTTATTTATTTCATTGCATTATTTTTCTTTTTTTATTTATTATATTTTTTTCTTCTTGATTTTTCCAAAGCTGAAAGCCCCTTTGATCAAGCTTTGTTTTCGCTTCATTTTTCCTTTGTTTTGGAAAAATTATCATTTTATGATCAATTTTTTTTTTCCCTCTATTGTTTTTTTTTCTTTTCTTTTTCTTTCTTTCTTTTTCTATCCTTTTATTCTTTCTTTTCTTAATTATTTTAATTTTGAAATTCAAATAATAATTTTTGTTTCTTTTCTTTTCCATTCAGATTCAAGGTTTGAAATTCGAAAAGATGGCCCAAAAGAAACAAACAGTTATAAAAGTTTCATTAATTGGAGAAACAGGCGTAGGAAAAACAGCACTTGTAAATCGTTATACAGAAGATAAATTTCTTTCAAATATGATATCAACAATTGGAATTGATTGCAAATACAAACAACTTGAAATTGACAAAAAGAAAATTAAGCTCCAAATTTGGGATACTGCAGGACAAGAGAGATACAGAACTATTACTACAAACTTTTTGTAATTTCTTTATTTCTTTCTTTATTTTTTTATAATCATTTATTTATTTTGATTTTTCTTCTCTTCTCTTTCTTTTTTTTAAAAAAAGAGTCTAACTATTCATTTCTTCTTCTTTTTTTTGTTATTTGAACTATAAAGCCGAAAAACAATGGGAGTTTTCCTTGTATTTGATGTAATTGACAGAAAATCATTTCAAAATATCGAAAATTGGTTGAGAGAGTTGGATGAAAAGGCACCAAAAGCTGTTGCCAGAGTTTTAGTTGCTAATAAATGTGATTTAACTGATGAAAGAAAAGTGACAGAGACTGAAGCAAGAGAACTTGCAACACAATATGGTTTAGAATATTTTGAAACAAGTGCTAAATCTGGATACAATGTAAAAGAAGCTTTTGAATTCTTGGCAAAAACATCGTATGATAAGGCTTTAAGAGGAGAATTCCCAGATGTTGGTGCAGTTGATGTGGGAGCAGAACCAGAGGTTTCACCTTCAAAAGCATGTTGTAATTGATCAATTTCGAATAAATTTTTTATATCAAAGTATTTTGAAAAAAAAAGAAAAAAAGAAAAGAAAAGAAAAGAAAATAAGTAAGTCAACATCAATTTATGAAATGTTTTGAAGAAAGTAGATGATAAACTTTGGGTTTTTGAATCAAGGAAAGTCTACAAAACTTGGGCAAAATGATAATAGTTGTAAGAATAATGGAAATAAAAAGTTTGTGTCATAAATTTGTCTTTATTTATTCTGAAAAAGCACAAACATAAAATAAAGTAAAAGAAACAAATAAAAGATGTTTGGGTTGTTTCAAAACTGTTAATCTTTGGAAGAAAATGAAGATTACAGTAGAACTTAAAACTCATATTTTTATTTATCCATTATTGAATTCGCCATCCATTTATTTATTTATTTATTGAAAAATAGAAATGAGGCGCACACCAATGGAACAAAAATAATGATGCACTTCAAAATAAAACAGAAAAAAAAAAAAAAAAAAGAAAAAGGAAAAAAATAAAAAAAAATAAAAAAAAACTTTAAAAAAAAAATAAAAAAAATTTTAATTTTTTTAGAAATTTTAAGAGAATTATTTCTTGATATCAGTTATTTTAAATAAAAAAAGAAAAATAAAGAATTAATTATTTGTTAAAAAAAAAAAAAAATAAAAAAAAAAAAAAAAAAAAAATTGAAAAAAAAAAAAAATGAAATTAAAAAAAAAAAAAAAAAAAAAAAAAAAAAAAGAAAAAGGAACACTTTGTTAAGGGAGGGAAAAAAACTTTATAGACAAAATACAACAAATTCTAATTATTCTGGATTTTGATTCAATTATTTCTTGATATCAGCTATTGTAAATGAAAAAAGAAAAAAAAATGAAGGATTAGTTCTTTGTTCCAAATAAAAAATAAATAAAAATAAAAAAGAAGAGATTGAAGAAAAAAAAAAAAAA
>ERZ778024.2147-NODE-2147-length-18789-cov-6.090264_pt1 | contig 18789 bp, 17 predicted proteins | sample MGYA00375754_ERZ778024 | MGnify/ENA primary metagenome ERZ778024 (study PRJEB29350, sample SAMN05389827) | bioreactor metagenome | isolation source: Thiocyanate bioreactor | place: South Africa: University of Cape Town | collected 2014-02-18 ...
CAGAATGAATGAAATAATACCAGAAAGAATTTCTGCTGCACTTGATCGAGTAATTTTAAAAGCTTGTAAAACTTTTTCATAAGTTGAAAATCCAAGTATAGCTGCATTGACAATCTATTCATTTATTCCATTTAATTTGATATTAGTTTCGTTTAAAAGTAAATTAACTTTAGGTCTTTTTGGAGTCAAAACTGAAGCTTTTGTGACAATTCCAAGAGTTCCCTCAGCGCCAATAAACAATTGTTTAATATCATATCCTGAGTTATCAATGATTATTATTTTTTTTCGAAAACAATAATAATTATTTAAATTTCTCTTTTTTTAAAAAATTTACCAGTATTATCCTTTCTTAATGTACTTAAGCTATTTACAATTGTTCCATCAGGTAACACAACTTCTAATCCTAATACAGAACCATGTAAAGATCCAAATCTGAGTAAACGAATTCCACCAGCATTTGTTGAAATATTTCCACCAATGTGACAACTGTAAAAAAAATAGAAGTAAATAAAAAAAGTGTTAGCGATAACATAAACGAGATTCATCAATTTACCTTCCCTTTGCACCTAGATCTAAGGGAAACAAATATCCTTTTTCTGCCAGAAAATGATCAATTTTTTCTAATACACAACCAGCTTGACAAATTAAGATTCCTAGATTCATCCATTTTATTAGAATTTATTTATTTTTTGAAAAAAGGAAAAAAAATTTATTGTTTAAAAGATTCAAACCTGAAATAGGATCAAAACTTTCTACTTGATTCATATTAGCCATTGAGATAACTACTTCATCGAATATAGGAACTCCTCCTCCTTTTATTAATTGGATGATTTAGAAAAGATTTTCGTGGAAAATTCAAAGATTATTGAAATGAATCTTACCAACTAAACCAGTATTTCCCCCTTGAGGTACAACAGCCAAACTATATTTATGAATTGTTTGTTTGTTTGATTGATTCTTTTTCTTTAAAAATATTTTTTTTCAATCTTACCTTCTTTTATGACAATGAGAAAGAATTTTTGATACTTGTTCGGTTGTTTTTGGCTTTAATGCAACTGATGATTGACCTCTATATTTTTTTAACCAATCAGTATTAAAAGGTTCTAAATCATCTTTTTCAAGGACAACTCCATTTGATGGAAGAATACTTTGAAAATATGAGATATCTTCTGGTTCGAGCTGTTATTATTATTTTGTTAAATTGTGATAATATGTTTAAAGTGAAATGAATCATTACTTTAGCAAACTTTGAATCTCTTTGGATTGAATATCGATCTGAAGTGAAAGGAACATTTGTTGAAATTAATCTTCGATGAAGTCTTGGGAGGATTCTCAACTATTGAAAGAAAAAAGATATCATTAATTTTGAACAAGAAAATGAAATCAAAATAAAAAGAATCTCAAAAATGAAAAAGAATATAAAGAATCTTAAAATAAAAAGGAATATCAAAATAAAAGAATAAAGAATCTTAAAAGTAAAAAGAACATCAAATTGTTTCATATTATCTTCTTTGAAGTTGACCTTTAGATAAGAAATGAAACAAAACAACAAGAAAAGAAAAGAAAGAAAAGAAAAGAAAAACAAGAACTGGAAGGAAAAGGAATCAATGAGAAGAAGAAAGTAAGTAAGTAAGATAATTGAATAGATTGATGGGTTATGAATGAGTTGTATTGATGTATTAAAAGAAGGGAAGAAGAAGAAGAGATTGCCATGACTGTTGTTGTTTCTGATTTCAAGCGATAGTGATAAAGAATCTTGAGGAAAAGAAAAAATGGTTGATTGCTTTTCTGATTCCTTTCTGTCTCAATAATAACTCAATCTTATTGATTTCTTCTTCAATCTGATCTTTCAAAGTGCTTTTAGACACAAGAAAGAGATCTCTTTGACATTTGTTTCATTTTTTACAACTTTTACGAAATTTTGCAAAGAGAAAAATCAGAAAGTGTATGATTAGAGAAGCATTCAACATTTCTGCATCTCAAATAAGAGATTTAGGATTATAAGTGAGTTCAATTGAATTTTACGTTTACCCTGAGGTAAGATGAATCAGGGATAGTAATACTTTAATAATCCAATCATTGAGAATTTGTCAAATACAAGCCTTTAGATTTTTGGTGGAATGAAATTGTTAGTTGGATTCAGAGTCAATATCGGCTTCCTCTTTATTGTTCTCATACAATTACTCCTTGGGAGGATCTCTTATTCGAGGCCACTATCATTGGTATTGTTGGTAACTTAGTTTCTCTTGCTTTGTTGAATGGAATCCAAACCTTCCCCGTTATTGATCGGAGCTATCAATGGCGACAGTTTGGGTAAGAGATCACTTCGAAAAAAAAAAAAACTGACTCATTAATTTTTGAATCACTGAAATAAATAAATAGAGCGAGACTGTCGCCATCCTTTGTTTACTCCAGCTTTGATGATGGTTCAACTCCGATAAATCAACGGGTATATCTGATTCCATTCTTTGGTATTCTATTAATTCTTTTGTCTATTTAAAAGCCCTTCATTTTTTTCTTCTTCTTCTTTTTCTTCTTTATTTTATTTAATTTTATTTAATTTTAATTTTAATTTTATTTTTCTTCATTAATTAGTTCAAATACAATCATGAAAGCATTTGATGTGATTATCATTGGTGGAAGTTATGCAGGACTTTCAGCTGCAATGGCTTTAGGACGTTCAGTGAGACGAGTGTTAGTTATTGATGGTGGAAAGCCTTGTAACAAACAAACACCTTATTCACATAATTTCATTACTCAAGATGGAGAGAAACCAGATGAAATTTCAAGAAAGGCCAAAGAACAAGTTTTAAAATATGAGACTGTTGAGTTTCATATTGGTGTTGCTGTTGATGGAAAGAAAACTGAAAATAGCTATGAGATTACAACAGAAGAGGGAGCAACATTTCAAGCAAATAAGCTTCTTTTTGCTTCAGGAGTGAAAGATTTAATGCCTGATATTAAAGGTTTTTCAGAATGTTGGGGAATATCTGTTATACATTGTCCTTATTGTCATGGATATGAAGTTAAAAAAGAAAGAACAGGAATTTTAGCTAATGGAGGAGCTGCAGAACACATTGCAAAATTAGTACTTAACCTCACAAAAGAGTTGACCATTTTCACTAATGGAAAAGCTGCATTTACACAAGAACAAACTGATAAATTAATTCAAAACAAAATTCAAATTGTTGAAAAGGAAATTGATTCTCTTCAACATGAAAATGGAAAGATTCAACATATTGTTTTCAAGGATAATTCAACTTTTGAACTCAAAGCACTTTACGCAAGACCAGCTATTGAACAATGTTGTAAGATCCCTGCAAGTTTAGGATGTGAGATAACAGAACTTGGTTTCATCAAAGTGGATATGTTTCAAAGAGCAACAATACCCAATATTTTTGCTTGTGGTGATAATACAACATTCATACGTTCTGTAGCAAATGCTGTGGGACAAGGAAATCTGGCTGGTGCAGCAATTAATAGTGTAATGACAGAAGAAGAGTATGCTATTGGACAAATTCACTGAAATATAAATATAAAATTGTTTCAAATAAATAAATACTGAGTTGTTGGAGTCCAAATAATTATTTTTTATTAATATTAATTTTTTTTAAAAAAAAATATTTGTCCAGAATTTTGTTGGTATAAGAAGAATAAACAATCTAAGGCACAGGTTGAAAATGATTTTTCATTTTTATCTATCTTTTTAGGTTTCAAAATTGTTGTTTCGAAAAGAGGGATGTCTTCTATAATTCATTACTAATCACTCCAATTATCTTCATCTTTCTCATCCTAGAAAAATTTTATTTATTTTCAAAATAAATAAATAAATAACTTGGAAAAATTAAAATAAAATTAAAATAAAATTAAAATAAAACCTCTTCTAAGTTTGAGTGTAATAAAGGAGTCCAAGCTAATATTTCTCCTGCAGAACCACAACTATAAACCTCCTTTATTTTATTTTCATTTTCATTTTTTCAAAAGTTAAGTTTTAAAAAAAAAATTGATATGAAAAGTACAGGTAAAAAGGGATGAGCTTGAACAGCATTTATAGCATTCATATGACCAGAGAGTGTATTAATTAATTCACCAGTCATTAAATCATACATACCAATTCGATCTTTTTTTTATTAGTTTCATTTATTTCTTTTTTTAAAAAAAACAAAAAGAAAGAAGAAAATGATTACTTCCATTTGGATGAAAAACAATTTGAGGATCTGACTCAGAAAACATTGAAAAAAAAAGAGATTTTGATCCTGAATTACGGATTTTGTCAAAGTGAACCTGAAAGTTTATTTTTTTGTTTTATTTATCGAAAAAAAAAAAATTCTTACTAAAGTATTTTTCATAGAAAATGTATCCCAAAGTCTGAGCCTTGAATCACTTCCAGTTGATAATAAAAAGAGTCCATCATGTGAAAAACAAAGTCCATTTATTTCCCCATTATGTGAAGTTGTTGAAGCTGGAGAAAAAAAAATTAAAAAAAATAAAAAAAATATTGAAACTAAATAAAAAAAAGAAAAAGAAAAGATAAGAAAGAAACCCAAATTTTGTTTTCCTGTGTTATGTTGATTTAAAATAGCTAAACAACTTGAATTTCCAGCACGTCTAATATCCCAAAAACGAATAGTTTGATCTCGACTTTTTTTTTTTTTTCATTTTAAAACTTTTCAAAAGTATTTCGATTTCAAATTAGATTTTTTTTTTTTTTTTTTTTCATTTTAAAAATTTTCAAAAATTTTTTGATTTTAAATTAGATTTTTTTTTTTTTTTTTTTTTACCCAGCAGAAGCAAGTAAATAAGGATCTTTTGTTGACCATTTAATTGTAAGAACATCCTCTTTATGTCCTGCAAGAACATGAGAAAAAGCTCCTGATTTTAAATCACAGAGTCTAACTTGTTTTTCATCCGTTGCTAGAAAAATATAGTTATTTTTTATTCCAAAAAAAAAAAGCTTTTGATCATTTTACCTGCAATTAAAGAATGGGAAGTTGCAACTGGAGAAAAAGTTTGACAATAAACACGATCTCCAATATCAAAGGAACATGCTTCCTATTTAAAAAATATATGTTTCAATTACCCAGAAAAATTTCAAATAAACAAAAAAAAATTACAGTTAATTCGTTAGTATCCCAAACTTTAACTGTTCCATCAAAAGATGATGTTGTAAAAAGACCAGTATCCCAAGGAAACCAACATACACTTGTGATCATTTTTTTATGGACTCCTCTATTTTCTCAATAAGAATTGAAAATTTCATTTTTTATGTTTTTGTTTCTTTTTTAAAAAAAAGAATGAATGAAGAAGAAAAGTACTTTGGAAGAGATGAATGAGGAGTAAATGTACAAAGTTTTGATTCGAATTTTGATTGAATATTATACAAACATACATTTGTATCAGAAGATGCAGAAAGAAGACTTTTTTTTTAAGAAATTAGATATTTGAAAATCAATAAGACATTGATTAGAAAGAAATTGAAAAGAACAAGAAAAAGTAAAGTAAAATTACTAATTGCCATCAATTGTTTCAATATCAAGACAAGTCACAGATCTATCATGAAAGCGTTGAAACTTCTTTTGTAAACTCAAATCCAAAGCGAATATCTCTCTAAAATATTGAAAAAAAAAAAAAATTCAATCAATTTCAATTATCAATCATTGTAATATTGTGTTAATAACTGATTAATAGTGCATGAGTTCGTTATTAGTTTATCAATCAAACAAATACCTAGTTAGCTCTGCTCGCTGTAATAGCTTTGGAGGATGGATTCCTGTCTCTCGACAAAGTAGCATATGAAGCATTTTTTTACAAATAACTAAAATATGAAAAATTTAGAGATATTAGAGTAAAAATATAAGATGATAAGAGTAGAGTTGAGATAGTTAGAGTTATAAGTATTTGAGTTCAAGTCGTTGTTGATTGTGGAGGCGGAAGAGACAACCTTCAAAAATCAATTCGTCACCTTTTTATTAAATATTATTTTGAAAAAGGTGGAAAAGTGACTTAATTTTTCAAACCAAAAAAATTTGGAAACTCGTTCAAATTTTCACTTTGTGAGCTTTTGAACTCAATATTGTCTTAATTATAACTCAACGAACTCAAATTGAAACTCAAATTTAAATTCAAGTGATACAACTAACTTATTATTTTATTAATTTTGGAAAAATGGAAGAGAAACAATTATTGGATTCATGTGTTTATGGAAGAGTTGAGAAAGTGAAACAATTACTTCAGAATCCTAAACTTGATGTGAATGTTAGAGATAAAGAAAGTTGGACAACTCCTCTTTTAAATGCTTATCAACATGAACGTTTACCAATTATTGAATTATTAATTAATGATGATAGAGTTGATATAAATCTTGGGGATAATAATGGAGAGAGTATATTTTATTTAGCATGTAAAGCTGAGAGGTTAGAACTTATGAAATTGTTGTTGAAGTGCAAGAAATTAGATGTGAATCAAGCTAGTCGTCATCATGAACATACACCTCTAATTTATGCAAGATGGATCATTTTGAAGTTGTAAAGTTGTTATTAAATGATCCTAGAATCGATTTAAATTTGGAAAATATTTTTGGAGAAACTGCATTCTTTTTTGCTTGTGCTAATGGAACAACAGAAACTGTTAAATTGCTATTACAACATGAAAAATTGGATATTAATAAAACTGGAAGTAAGAGGACCCCTTTAATTATAGCTTGTTTAAATCATCAACTTGAAGTAATTGAATTGATTTTGGAGAGTGGAAGAGAAGTAGATTTATTTTCAAAGACAGTTGATAATAAAACTGCACTTGATATTGCAAAAGAAGAAATTAGTAGGAAGCAAGAGTATTGGGAAAGTGATGACTTTTTTGAGAAAAGAAAATCTAATAGTTTAAAAATTGAAAAATTATTGGAATCATTTATTCATAAACATAAAAATAGAATAAAAATAACAGATAATCAAGTTCAAGAGGAAGATAGTATTTTCTCAAAACTAACTCGATTCTGGAAATAATAAATAATAATATTAACTTTGTATTAAGATAAAACAAAATTCTAAAAATTTGAAATAAATACTTTTGGAGTTTGTTTTTTTTTAATTGTTAGAAAAAAATTTTTTTGAAATACATTATTTACGAACTTGTTTCAGAATCAATTAAATCCCAAAGATAATTTGTAATATCATAATCGGAATACTTTGAAATATCAAGATTAAAAGGTCTTAAGTCATTTCTTTTTGAATCTGCAACATCTATAATTAAATTAAATTAATTTTAAATTGTAATTTCATTTTTTTTTTAAAAAAAATTGATATTAAGAAAAGAGAAAAAAACTTACATCCTTTCACATTTTTTTCCTCATTATAATCCCAACGAATATTTGTTAACATTGTATATAACGAAACTCGATATCTATTTTGTATTTTTGCATTACATTATATTGGAAGGAAAAAATGAAAAAGAAAAAGAAAAATTACTTTGTTGAAGAAATTTCTTCTACTTGCTTATTATTTGCACTTACATTTTCAGATAAATTTTCTTTTTCTTCTTCTAATTTATTCTTCTTTTGAGTTAAATTATCACACTCCATTTTCAAAGAACTAATATTTTTTTCAAGTCCATTTTTCTCTTTAGACAATTTTTCAATTTTAACTTGTTGTGAAGCATCATTTTCACCCTCACGAATTCTTTCTTCCATCTTTTGAACATCATTAAGTAAATCTAAGTTATTTATTTATTTATTTATTGAATTGTTTTTTTTTTTTTTTTTTTTTTTTTTTTTTTTTTTTCCTTTAATTTTTTTTTTTATTTTCCTTTTTTTTTTTTTTTACCTTGAATTATTACTTTCATTTTCCTTTGTTTCTTTTCATACAATCCTTTTGTTTCTTGAGACTTCTTCTTTATATTTTCAATCATCTCAACTTCATGTTTTGGATTGACCATTCCAATTGCCTCTCGAACAACTGTAGCCATCGTTGTTAAATCTTCTACACTCATTGTTATGAACTTATGAACGTTATATAATTACAAAATATCCTTCTTCTTTAAGACGAGTTTGTCCTTCTAAATAGCCCAGAGAAAAATAGAAATAAAGAAAAAAAACAAAAAAACAAAGAACAAAGAGGAACAGTAGAAGTGGAAATAGAATAATAAGTTAATAAAATGAAATGAATTGAGAAATGGAAAGAGTTTGAAGGTAAAGGTAAAGGTAGAATTGAAGCTGTTTGAAGGGAAAAAAAAATTTTTTTTTTTGAATTTTTGAAATTTTAAAAAAATAACCGTCAAATCATAACAAACAAAACAAACATGTCGAAAAACAAAAAAAAAAATTTTTTTTTTGCCAAAGTTCTCTTCTGCATAACTCATTTATTGAGATTCACTTTCTTATAATGTGAATCTTGAATTCAAAATTCAAATTGTTGGAATCTAATTGAATAAAATCTTTTTGAATCAAGTTTTTGAATTCATTTTCAATAAAAAATCAAACTAAAAATTCGAAATTTTTTTGAAATTCTCAAAAAAAAAATAGAGGAATTGCTTTTTGGAATTTCCCAAACAATCAAAGATCTGCTTGTTCTTGCATCTCGAGACATTAAGAGACGTAGATTACAAGCATCAACTCCACAATTTACAATAATTCAATAGTTCTATCATTACTAAGTAAGATTTGAGATCTTTGTTATTTGAAAGTATCAAGGTTTTCCCACTAAACTAAACTAAACTAAACAAAATAAAAATTAGTCAATTATCAAATACTGTGTGAGTGAATCGTGTTGGTTAGATGCTCCATTCTATTACAAGAAGACTTTCAACAATGACACAAAATGGTAACACTTATCTCCTTTTGCCATTCAATTCAATTCATTGTCAATAATCAATTCTATTATTTTTTTTAGCCTCCAAGTTCAAAATTGCATTGATTCAATTGTCAGTAACAGATGATAAACAAAAGAACCTTCAAAGGGCTTCTCAACTTATTCATGAAGCTTCACAAAAAGGAGCTTCAGTGATTGCTTTACCTGTATATTAATTTTTGATTTTAGTTTAGACTTTATTTTAACATTTTTAACCTGGATATTGAAAAAATGATATAGGAATGTTTTAACTCACCTTATGGAACTAAATTCTTTCCTCAATACGCAGAAAAAATCCCAGGAGAAACTACAGATTATCTCTCTAAAGTTGCAAAAGAAACTAAAGTTTACTTAGTGGGAGGTTATTATTTTTGGATTTCAAATTCAATCTTCAATTTTCATAGGAATATTTGTTCTGATTATTGATTTTCTTTTTTTCTTTTCCCAACTTTTTAAGGCTCTATTCCAGAACAAGATGGAGAAAATTACTATAATACCTCAACTGTTTATAATCCTGAAGGTGAAATTATTGCAAAACATAGAAAGGTATCATTTACTTTTTCTTTTTACTCTCTATTTAAGTTCTTTAATTCAAATTCCAAACCTTAATTTTAGGTTCATTTATTTGATATTGATGTCCCAGGAAAAATTCGTTTTCAAGAATCTGAAATATTGAAACCAGGAAATCAAATTACTACTTTTGATACAAGTTTTTTTTTTTTTTTTTACTTTATTTTTAAATTCATTCATTCTAATTTCCCTGATTTTAAAGAATATGGTCGATTTGGACTTGCTATTTGTTATGATATTCGATTCCCCGAACTTTCAATGCTTATGGCAAAGAAAGGATGTCAAATGCTTCTTTTCCCAGGAGCTTTTAATCTTACAACAGGACCAGCTCATTGGCAACTTCTTCAAACTGCAAGGTTTTTACATACCATACTTTTGATTTTTGATTTTCTTTACTAAAATTTTTTTTCTAACAAAATAATCAAAAATTAATTTAGAGCTGTTGATAATCAAGTTTGAATCTATTTTAATTTATTTTTTATTTACTTTTTAATTCTGAAATTAAATAATCAAAAAAATAAATTAAAGGTCTTTGTTGCAGGAATCTCACCTGCAAGAGATGAAAAAGGATCATACGTAGCTTGGGGTCATTCTACAGTTGTTAATCCATGGTTTTGTTTTTTTTTTTTTCATTAAAAAATTCTGAAAATCGGATAATCAAAATTTCTAACAATAATAAAAAAATAAAAAATTAGGGGTCAAATCCTTGCAACAACTGAAGAAAAAGAAGACATCGTTTATGCAGATATTGGTTTTATTCAATTCATTTTTTTTTTCAATTTTTCTTCATTCTTCAACTAAATTATTAATTTCTTTCTTGTTACTTTAGATTTTTCAGAAATTGCTCAATTTAGACAATCCCTTCCAATTACATCACAAAAAAGATACGATCTTTACTCTCTTACAGATAAAACAGAAAAGAATGTTGAATAGAAATACAAGATTTATAAATACATTTGGATTATATATATATGTTGTGTATAGAATATGAATTTTAGTTTTTGGTTTGAAGTTGTGAGATAAAGTCTTGAAAATCTTGATACATTCTTGTTAATTCAGATATTGGATACTTCCTATAAACAAATAGTGGCTTTGATTTTGGGATATTAAGAGAACATTTTTCACAATAAGTTGATTGTCCTGAATCACTTGCAACATCTTTGACAATGACATAGTTAAACAATTCACAATTACATTTCATGCAATAGTAAGCTGGTACATCTAAAGAACTGAACTCAAAGATATTTAATTTCCGTTTTTTAAGTTTCTTCTCGATTTCTTTTTGTCTTGTTAAGGATTCTGATAAAAATGAACTAAAATTTTGTTTTTATAAAAAAATAAAAAATTTCAACAATGAGTCATTAGAAGAAAAAAAAAAAAATACTCTAAAAGTGGATAAAATTCAAGATCATCTGTTTGAACAAAAGTCATATTCCATGCTATCGTTTCCATTGGAGCAATTGATTTATATTCTAAAAAAAATATTTTTTTTTTTTTTTTTTTTGAATAATTTTTTTAAAACAAATAAATGAATGAATGACATACGATCTTCTTCGTTTGCTTCATATCTTTCAATAGCTTGAGTAAATTGATGAGCAGTTAATGGACCACAATTCCATGCAATATTATTACAAACTCCCTTTTATTTTTTTGTTTTGAAAAAAAATTATTATCATTTCACTTGAAAGAAAGATAATATTTAAAAAAAAAAAAAAAAAAACCAAAGCTTGAACCCAATGAACAGTTCCAGCATTGACATACACAATATCACCTTTCTTTTGAGTGAAACGATAATAAGGGATTTGATTTTCTTGAAGATCTTTAATACTTGGCCACCAACTTCCTCTTAAAAAATTTAAATTTTTCCTATTTTTTATTAAGTTTTTATTTTTCAAAAAAATTAATGGAAACAAGAAAGAAAGAAAGAAAGAAAAAAAGAAAAGAAAATCAAACTTTCGACACAATTGATCAATTTGTCTCCAGTATTGTGGATCAGTAGCAAACCACTCACAGTCTCCAGGTCCAACATTAAGATTAACTGAGCAAAAGTTGTTATTCTCTTGGTGACCTTTAAATTAATGAAATTTAAATTTTGTTAAAGAAATTAAAAAAAATAAAATAAAAATAAAGAACCTGGAGTTCTACAACCAGGAACTTTTAAATACATTTGAGCAAGATTCATTCCTAAAACTGGATGACCATAATAATAAAGCATATCCTCAACTGAATTTACTTGAAGAAATGTTGGAAGTTTTTTTATTTGATCTAGTTCTTTTTTCCATCTATTGAAAAAGAAAAGAAAAAGAAGAATAAATTTAATGTGATTTGTTTTTTGAAAAAATAAAAGAAAGAAAAAAAAAAAAGAAGAAATGATACTCTAATTCATCTGATAAATCTACATTTGTACAAAATTCTATTGTTGAAGGAGTTTGAGTATTACCTTCTGAACTTTTTTCCAAAAAGGATTTTTGATATTTAGCAAAGTTTCCAACAGTTGACATTTTTTTAGTTGATGTACAATACCAAACTTCTTTTCCATGTTCCATATTGATATCTGGAGCTTGATATTTTTGAACTCTAACCTCAACACTTTGATCTTGATGAGATTTTAATAAATTCTCTGAGAAAAATAAAGAAAAATCAAATCCAACTGCATCAGATAATCCTTTAATTAAAACTATTGAATTATTAAAACAAAAAGTTTTTTGATCCATAAAAGCCTTTTCACGATCTAAAGGATTGCTTAAATCATCTGTGCACTATTAAGTTGTTATTATTTAATTTTTATTTTTTTTTTCTTTAAAAAAAAATAAAAAAAAAAAGAAAAAAGAAAAAGAAAAAAAAAGAAAATACTGGAAGAATAGGAACTTCAATACGACCATTATTATCTGGTTCATTAGTTTTTGGAGAAGTTTGAGAGGTTTGAGAAACTTTTTCTTTAATATCTTGATTTTTATTAATGTCCGAAATATGAATTCCAGTGGATGAATTTGAAGATTCTACTAAGTTGTTTTCATTGATTTCTATTTCAGTTGAAGCAATTTCAGTGAGTGAAGGGGTTGAAGGAGGTGATGGAATTGAAGATGTTTGAATTGGTGATTGAGGATTTTCTATGGGTTTAATATTACAAATTTGATTCATTTTGACTCCAGGTTGTTCAATAATAGTTGGATTTAAAGAATTTTCTGAAACAAGTAGAGGTGGAGAACCATTTTCATCAAGTTTTAATTTTTTTGAATTTCTTTCTGGTGGGAATGGAAATTGGAATGGGAGTGAGAAACTAAGTCTTCTTTCTGTTTTACAGTTTATATTTTGAGGAGGACATTGTTGTTGTTGTGGAGGTTGTGGTGTATTATTAGAGTGTTGAGGTAAAGTTTGAAACTGATTGATGTTCTCATTTTGATATCGAAATTGATTTTTTGTTGATGTTGTTGATGTTGATGTTGGAAGAAAATGTTGAGCTAAAGATGAAGATGATGATGAGTTGAGAATTGAAGAATTTTGAAGAGGATTGCAAAGTGAAGTTTGTTGAGATATTCGAGAAAATAGAATTTCAAGTTTTTGTTGAATTGAACTCCTTGGTTTCATTTTTTGAGATTGTTGAAAACAAAAAATTGCTTCATTATACTTTAATTGTTTTGTATAAACATTTCCCAAAGAATTCCTATTAATCAATTTATAATTTTGTATAAAAAAATAAAACTCTTAAATATTATATATTACCAAGCTTCTGGAAAAAACTTATTTAAACGAAGAGATTGTCTATAATAATGAGTAGCTTCTTGATTTTGTTTGAAAATTTCAAGAATGGATCCAATACCAAACCAAAGAATTGAGTTACTTGGTTCTAAAGACCTATTTAAAATTTTCAAAGTTATATTTATTGTGATTAAGTTATTTTGCTTGAAAAAATAAAGATATACAGTGCAAGATTATATGTAACATAAGCACATAAAAGCTTTTTCAATTTAAAATACAAGTCTCCAATTGCTTTTACATACGCACATTGAATTGAATTGCTTTCATCTAATTTTTGATTTTGTTTAACTTTTAAACTTTTAAACTTTTTATAATAAAAATATTCCGAACCTTGAAAAGCATTTTGAAGTAATGAATTCATTCTATGGATATATGAATTAAAAGGAACTGAGTCTTTTAAATTGGTATAAAACTGTTTCATCTCAATAAATACATTAATAGCTTCATCTTTTGTATTCGCTGATTCTAATGCTTGTTCAAGAGCGATTGCTGTTTGTTCATACTAAAGAAAAGAGAGAAAAGAATTAGAAAAATGAGAACTAGAAAATAAAAATTAGAAAATAAGAATCATATTAGAAAAGAATTTTAAGAATGTTAAAAAACTTCATTGTAATTACTAAAACGAAAGCTCCAAGTATGGTTTTGTTTGGATAAAAAAGAAAAAAAAAAAAAAGAGAAATTAAAAAAAGAAGTTACTTGAGGGAGGAAATGAGCTAACGTAGGAGCTAATGTATTCTCATTAAGCTGAGTATAAGAACTATCAATTCCTAATGTATTCCTGTTCGACATTTTGCAAAGAGAGTCTTACTGTAATAACTTTTGATAATAACACCAATTAATTGGTTGAGGTGGGTTTTCTGTATTTGTTCAAAAAGAAATTATAAACACAAAAAATAAAACGCAAAAAATAAATAAGAACAATCAAAAAAGAATATTTAAGTTATAGTTATAGTATTGGAATTAGAATGGAATAGAATATAAGTATTTATATTTGAGACAGAAGTCCATCGCTTATTGATGTTATTTATTGATTTTTTTATAATTGATAATTATAAGATTTTTTTTTTTTTTTTTTTTTTTTTTTTTTTTCCAACGCCCGATTTTTTCTCCAATTAGTCAAAACATCATGATGAAATCCTTGGTTTTTTTCCCTTCTTGGATGGAGATCACGCGATCATTGGTGAAAATTCCCGAAAGGTGGTTTTTTTCTTTTTCTTTTTGTTTCAAGTTGTTTATTTCATTTCATTCAACTATTCAACTTGTTCACTCAATATCAATCCAGGTTTTAATAAAACAACAATCACTCAGTTACTTATTCTCCTTTGTTATTGTTTTTCTCATTATCCTTTTTTCAATTTGTTATTGTCTTTGAAACAAAGCAAATAATTCATTTTTGTTGTCCGAATCATTCTTTTGATTTTCATTCCTAGATTTAAATTCTTATAAGAATATCTCCTCCTTTTTCAAAAACAAAATGATCTTTCATTCCTTTCTTTAAAAAATATCTGTTTCATTTTCATTTTTATTCTCCTTTTTGTTTTGAAAAAAAGTGTGCTTGATGATGTTTTTTTGTTTTTGTTTTATTGAACATAAACGATGAATAAAGGAAGAACTTGATTTTTTTCAAAAATAACAAGACGATCTGTTATTTCACCTTCTATGGAGCTATCAGTTGGTTGAAGTGTTGCTTGATTGACTTTTTTTTTTTTTTTTTGAAGATGTTTTGTGATTGAGTTACTTTACTTTGATTTCAAAAAAAAAAAAAAAAATAAAAAAAATGAAAAAAATAAAATTTTTACGAATTGTAAAATGAGATTGATATCCATCTTGATTAATAGAATTATCTTGAGACTCTAGAGGTTCTGTAATGGGGAAAACATTTCCAGGGAGAGTTACATAAATTACAAAACTTTTATTTGTAGGGCTTGGTTCTATCGTTGTTGAAAAGTACATGCCAACACCATATTCTTTTTCTGATTCACTGATTAAAAATCCTTGTTTACATACATCCCAAATATTCTCTTGATTTGCTTTCCAAATAGCAGGGACTACAAAAATCTTTATTATTTGATTAATTTAAGTTTTAAAATTAAAAAGTAAAATTAAAATGACAAAATCTTACAGAGTTATCATCATCATTATCATCATTAAATTGATTCCATTCAAATGAAGTTGCAAATTTTTCAAAATAATCTATATACAAAGCTTTTTGACGATACATTGATGTAGTTTCTTTCCAATCTTGTTTTTTAAAAACTTCTGGACTCACTTTATGTCTTTCATGTAATATAGCTCTAAATCGTTCAAAAGTTTGAGCAAAGTTTGAATGTTTGATTGCTACAACTCTTTCAACTGTTTTCATATCAAATTTCAAAGTTTTCATTAAATATTCGAATTTGTTCATCAAATCTGATTCTAAAATTTGTTCATTTTCAAGGATTGGAAGGAATGATATTTCTCCTTCTTGTGTCCATGCCTTTTCACTTGAAAAATTCCACCAATTATTATCTAAATTAAATTTAATTGAATTAATGAAATGAAAAAGAAGAAAATAAAAGAAAAGAAAAAAACAAAAGAAAAAAATAAAGAAAAAAATAAAAAAAAAATAAAAGAAAAAGAAGAAAGAAGAAAATAAAAGAGTTGGAAATAAAATGAAAATAAAAATTTACAATCTTCATGAAGGAAATCATCAATAGCCCCAGATTTTAATAATAAAAGTTCAGGATCTAAAATTTTCTGAGTTGTAGGACATGTCAAATTTTGTTGAGTTTTTGAGACATCAAGATGTTTTACACAATCCCTTAAAAGAATTAAAGAATTATCATCAAAAGTTGATCTTACAGATTCAAAAAATTTAAGTCCTGGGTACATTTTACAACATTCTTGAATTCTTTGAATAATAATCGTCATTAGTTTATTCATATTTGTTTGATCCTCTCCTCGAATTTGAATTTGACATAATCTTTTGAGAAGGTTGATTTCAATAAATGATTTAGAATTATATGCCTCAAGAATCATTCCACTTTTCCAAACTAGAGAATGATCAATAAAAGAATGAAGAGAAAAGATAAGATAACGAGGAAGTTCTTGAGGAATTTCAGAAAATACTAATATCCTTTCAAAACAAAATTCATCTTCTGAAACCATTGTAGGCCAACTCTCTTCGAGTTGAGGTGGTGGTGAGGTTGAGAGAAGCGAAATGAAGACCGATTGTTGAGAATCAAAATTTTTTTCAAGTTCTAAAGGCGTTCTAAATGAAATCTTTAGTTTTTCCATATAAGCAATTAAAATAGGATAATAATTTCGATATTTTGGCCATATTTTTGGAAGTGAAGAATGAGAAAAGACTCCATTTTTACATAATGAAGAGTGAGCAGTCGATGAAGCAAATAAAGAAGGTGATGAAAAGTTGATTGAAGATTGAAAAAAAGGTTCTATCATTTCCGTATGAATGAATTGAGGTGATAAGATCACAGTATTTGATAAAATTTCTGGTTCATCAAAATAAATACATTCACCCCATGAAGTAAAAAGAGTTAAAGCTCGTTTGACATGATTAACATTCAATTTCATATTCAATTTGGAATTTGCTTTTTGAATAATTGTTGGAATAGTAACAATTGGGAAACTTTGATTCTCTTCCACTAATTCTTGAATCGTTTGTTGAAGTTGATCATATGTAAATGGTACTTGTTCTCCCATATAACTTTGAGAAAGGGCTGTCTTAAAGAGCATTGTTTGTAAACGACTAACACCTGACATTGTTACACAACTAACTTCAACAATTTGGATTGGATGATTTAATCCACATGATATTGCTAATTGTTGAATTTTTTCAATTCTAGATTTTTTTTCTTCTCCTGTTTCTTCAACTTCATCAGCATGTGTTCCAACAACATAAATTGAAAAAATATCTTTCTTTAATTCTATAAATTCATTATCTTCATCATCATCATCTTCTTCTTCTCTATTGACATCATCATCTTCTACTTTTACTTCTAATTCCACTTCTTCTAATTCTTCTTTTTTTTCCATTTCTCCTTCTAAATCTTCAATGTTCTCTTTTTGCACTTGACTCTCAATATCTTCAATAGAATGAATTTCATTTTGTTCAAGATTACTCCTATCTGTGAGGACAGAAGAACTTCTTTTCATTTCTTTTGATACTTTTTTTTTCTCATTTTGTTTTGAATTTTTTTCAATATTTTGATTCACATAAATTGGAAGGCAAAGTGCCAATGTTTTAAACCATTGTTCTAGATCATGTGTTCCTTGATCACCTTCAGTAATATTCCAAACAAATAAAAATATTGTCCTTGATGATAGAAAATTATCTGTAATTAAATATGAAAGATCATCCCATGCCATATCCCAAACAGAAATTTCAAGTTTTGATTCTCCAAGATGTTCAACTGCAGGGTGATGGACAATACAATCACGAACTTTTATATCCATAGTTTGATAATCTTGTAAGATTCTTTGTAATCTTTCTTTCCATACTTTCCATTCATTTTCATCTTCACAATAAACTTTAAGAGGTTCATTGGAATCATCCTTTGGAAGAAATTCAATAACAAACTCTTCTTGTTGAAATTCGATTCCCCAATCTTCTTTATCAAGATAAAGCTCTCTAATAAGTGAGTTTGGATCTGGGTTTCCCATTTGAAAAATAAAACGACCTTGAAGATGAAACCAAAATTTTTCTTTCCATAATCCAAAAAATCCTTCTGTTGTTGTTAACCAACCACATAAAGGGAAAATACAATCCAAAAGAGAACTTTTTCCTGATTTTAAAGCTCCTATCGTTAATAATTTTGTTCGATAATTTTGAGTTATAGTTTTAGAATATGAAAGATCCAATATATAATCCACAATTTTTTGAGTTCCCATTCTTCTAACTTCAATTGGAAGTACATCTAATCCTTCAGTATTCTCTAATTTTAAATCATCCACTCTTTTTTTTTTTTTTTTTTTTTTCAAATTTTAAAAGGAATGAAAATTTTTAAAAAAAATAATGAAAATGAAAAGTGAATGAAATAAATGAAACTTCATTTGTTGAATTGAAAGGGATAAAGATTCCAGAGATGACAACATTGATTTAATTAATTCAAGTGATCCTGCTGATTCAATATCACATTTTTCGATTCTATGAGTTATTTTTAATTTCCATTGAAAGTACATAATAAATAAATAATTGAAAATGAAATTGAAAATGAAAATGAAAAACAAAGAAATGAATTCAAACTTTAATTTAACGAGAGAAGAATTCATGCGAATTATTTGTGATAGATAACGAGCTCCTTCAACTCCAATTGAATTTTCCAAAATACTTTTTTTTTTTATCAATAAAAAATAAAATTAATTCAAATGAATCAATAAATGCATAAGGAAGAAAGAAAATAAAATAAAATAAAATAAAATAAACGTAAATTCTTGAAGATTATTTATGGAACTTCCTAATAATGATAGTGACTTTGCATTTAATAAATTTCTTTGGAAACTTTTTTTTTTGAAAATTGTACCATTTATTTTTGAAAAAAAAGAAAGAGATATTTGAAAATTATACGTTACTGTTTTAATTTGTGGATGTTTTGATAAAAGGGAGGCAATTAAAATTGAA
>ERZ778024.2152-NODE-2152-length-18739-cov-6.268144_pt1 | contig 18739 bp, 16 predicted proteins | sample MGYA00375754_ERZ778024 | MGnify/ENA primary metagenome ERZ778024 (study PRJEB29350, sample SAMN05389827) | bioreactor metagenome | isolation source: Thiocyanate bioreactor | place: South Africa: University of Cape Town | collected 2014-02-18 ...
GGAGTTGCAACTATAATATCAACACCATATTTCAATGAAGAAATTTGAGAAGAAATTGGAAGTCCTCCTACTAATCCTAAAGCCTTATGTCCAAAATTTTGAGATTGATAAATACTTGGTTGAGTTTGAACCTAATTAATAGATTAATTTGTATTAATATTAAATTATCATTTATCAAACAGAAACAATAAATGAAAGTAAATGAACCTCATTAGTTGATTTTAGTTTTTTGTTCATTTGATTTCCTTGGAGTTGGAGAATTTGTGAGTAAATTTGTTCAATTAATTCTCTAGCATGAGATAAAATGATTGCTCTTGGACCTTCTCCTATTTAAAATTTTAAAATGTTAAAATTTAAAGGAATTGGAATTATAATTAAGAACCAAACCAGGGAATGCAATAGGTTTATCAGATAGAAAGAGTAATAAAGGTAATAAATAAGCTAAAGTTTTTCCTGATCCTGTTTCAGCATGGACAATTAAATCTCTTCCAATTAATGCACATGGTATAACTTGTTTTTGAATTGGTGTTGGGCTCTTTATTTATTGTTGAGAGATCAGATTAATTTAATTTAATGTTAAAATTTAGATTCATACCTCAAATCCAAGAGATCTCATGGTCATTAAGAGGAATGGAGAAAAGGGAACTTGTTCAAAATATTCAATTGGAGCTGGAGCATCTAGTTCAGAAACCTAATAACATCAAAATCAGTTGTTTTGTTTTTTTTCCAACAAAGTCAATTCAAACCTGAATATTGTTCACCCAACGTAATTCACGAATTTGATTAAAATCAAGTTGTTGTTGTTGAGGAAGTCCATAGTCAAATCCAGAAGAATAATATGAAGGCATAAAATTATCTTCTTTTCCAGTTGATTTTCTTTTCAATTCTTTTCTTACAGGGACAAATTTATCATCATCATCAATTTGCTTTTCTTTCTGATTTTCAACGACTTTTTTTTTATCCTTTGGAATGAAAAGTTTTGAAACATCATCCTTCTCCATAATTTCTTCCTTTCACTTTTCGTATATAATCAAGATAACATCACTTTAATCAACTTCAAAGGAATCTATTGTGATTTTTTTCAAAAAAAATGAGAATTTAAGCTTTGAAGAATTTTAGAAAAAAGAATGCAAAAAATTTTACAAATTGATGAATACCTATCTTACTTTTCAAAGAAATAGGGTCCAGAGATCTTGTGAAAAGAATTCCTTTTGTTTCTGATATCTCCTATTTTTCATTTTTTTAAAAAAAGAAAGAAAAAGAGTAAGTATTTCAAAGGGTCCACAAATAAAAAGTATGATTAAAATCGGAAAGAAAAAAAATACCTTTAATTTGATTCAAGGAAGTGAAATGTTCAAAGACAATTAAGAGATAGATTCTTTGGTTTGGAAGATCTTGATGAAATAAAAAAAAAAAATTTTTTTTTGTTTGTTTGATGTTGGCCATTTTTTTTCTCTAAATTCCTCAAATTGAATATTTTTCCCACCAATTTCCTTTCATCTTCCAATTACTCTTCATCAATTCACTATAAACTCATCAACTCATATATCTAAATTCCAATAACTCTATCAATTTTAAAAAGAGCATACAATTTTACATTATTCATCATTGTTATTAATAGTCTTTTGACTTTTTTTTGTTTTTGTTTTTGTTTTTGTTTTTTCATTTTTTGTTTCATTCTTTTCCTTCCTCAATTATTTATTTTTGACCTTAAGTCAAAACAAAAATAACAACTCTAATTCCATTAAAAGAATTCACAAAAAAGTTTATAATTCTAATTCTTTTTCGAATTAATTAGAAGAAACCTTTCTTTCTTTAGTTTCATTACAAAATTCTTTAAACCAAAATAAAAATTGACTTTTTTTTTTCTTATTAATTATTTAGAGAGAAGATATTCTATTATTATTGTTTGCTGTTTGTTATTTGAAGACTTCTTTTTGTTTTGAAATGAGTAACTCAACTCCTGGAGCAGTGCTTCTAAAAGATGTCCTGAGTAAAAAGATGGAAACACCTCTAGTTCATTATGTATATGAAGGAGAGACAACACCATTTTATTATGACAAAACCATTATTGTGGATGTACCAAAGAATGCTGCTAATCAAGAAAGTGTATCAAAACATTCAACTCCACAACTTAAAGCAACTTCTTATTGTCCATCATTTCAAATTGTGAAATCAGATTGTTCTGTTGGAGAGGATGGTTTATTAGTTATTGAAGGGATATTTACTGATGAAGTTGTGGAGAGTTCAGAAAAAAGAAATAAATTAGAGATAGAAGAAGAGGTTTATAAGAAACTTTCAGATAAAGAGTTGATTCATCTCTTCCAATCGAGGTAAAACAATAGTTTTTTGAATTTTGACTTTCTTTAATTTAATTATTTTTGTTAACTTCATTCATTCATTCATTCATTCATACATTTAGGAATCATTATCTTCAACTTGTGGCAAGTGGTTCTTCTCAAGACTTGAATAAGAGTTTCCAATCCCTTGCTAAAAGTATTTAATTTAAAATTTCTTCCTTTACTTTTTCTTTTTTTTCAAAAAAAATATTAATAGGTCAAATGAATGAAAATACCCAAAATTCTGATCAAAAGCCAAAACCGACCACAAGCCCTTATAGGTTTGATTTCTTTTAACCCTTCATGAATTTTCAATATTTTATGAATCTAATAATAATAAAATAACGATAATAACAGAGATAAAACTACTAAAGTAAGATCAGATGAGCTTTATAGAAAGCCAGCAAGTCCATATCGGTATGTTTAATTCAATTCAATTCAATTTTTATTCTTTTTCATTTTTAATTTCTCATCTTTTTAGTGTGAATGAAACTGGATTTGGTGATTATTTTGAATTAAAAGTTTCCAACTAGTTGGGATCAATTTTGATATCAAATTGTACGAATAATAGCAATAAAATTTTTTTAGAGGTTGAAAATTTCTTTTCTTTTCTTCTTTTCTTTTTTTTTTCCCAGAAAATAAAGGAATCAAATCAAGTCAAATACACTTTGATTCAAGAAAAGAAAAGGGACAAGAAAATTAGTTTAGGATTTAGGAAGAGTTTACTTTATTATACAACAATTCACTGCAAAGATTCAACAAGGAATGCTTTCCAAAAAAAAAAAAATATTCAAAATCAAACATTAAACTCATGAGCCTCGTGATCAAAAGCCCAATTAACAATTTTCCAATTAGAAATAGGAAAAAGGATAAACAGCTTCAGTAATTCGTTGTTTGAACGAGTTTTGATCCCCAAAAAAAATGAAAAGATCATTCATTTGGATTGGACTTCTTTTTATTAAACTTTAAACAAGAAAAGGTTCTGACGTTTTTTCCCTCTTTCTTTTTTTTTGAGATTGAATTGATTTATTAAAGTTACTAATTATTGATCTCTTTTTTTTTCTTCTATTACAATCAATCAATCCGTTAGCTTGGATCTTCCAACACCTCATGTGCTCATCAATCGTCAAAAACCCCAACAATAAATCAACTCAAAGCAAGTATTACTTTCTTTCTTTCTTTCATAAATAATCTAAATTTTATAAACTTACTTTGAAAATACCAAAAAATAAAATCAATAAATAATAAAGAATGAATAAAAATAAAATAAGTAAATAAGTAAATAAGTAAATAACAAATAAATTTTATAAAAAGAGATAAAGGATGCAAAGGAAAATTTTTCCTTTTCTTTTTTTTTCGGGGCTTTTTTTGATAGCAATTTATTTTTTTTTTTTTTGGTTCACTTTGCACCCATTTCCTGTCAAGCTGTCAACTTTTTTTTCGTTTTCCACATTTTTTTTTTTTCTTTTTTTCTTTTTCTTTTTCTTTGGGTTTATTTATAATTATAATTAATAATAAAAACAAATTTTGTTTCTAATTCTCTTATAATTCTCTTATAATTGTCTTATAATTCTTATTTATTTCTTAATTCTCTTATATTCTTCTTTATATTTTTCTTAGATATTTTGTTATTTTTCTTTTTTTTGTTGAGAAAATTTCTGATCTCTTTTCACATTCTCTTATATACTTTTATATTTCTTGTATGTTCTTGTATTCTCTTATATTTGGTGTATTCTCCTATATATTCTCTTAGAAATTTGGCCTATTTCTCATCTAGTTTCTGATAGTTTCATTTTGTATATTCTTTTTATTTCTGGCATTTTCTTCCTTAATTATTTTGTTCATCGTTTTTCATTTTTTTTTTTTTCGTTTTTTTTTTTAAAGAATTTCTTCATATTTCATAGATCATTTTCTCATTTCTTATTTCATATTTGTTTCATTTTTTGTTAGTTTAGAGAGAAGAGGAATTGCTGTAATAGATAGAATTGAAGCAAATAATAGAGAAAGAGAAAGAAAGAAGAAAGGCTTTAGAAGGAGAAAAGCAAATAACCGAAGAACCTTTAGTAAATATTAATATAAAATAGTTAATCATGCTTCGAATGCGAACGTTAATCTTAATTTTGTTAGGTTTGCTGCTTGTTTATATAGTCCATTTCAATATTGAGGTTCTTTTTATTTCATTTTGTTTTTTATTTTGAAAAACCGGAAAAAAAATAAAAATTTTATAGGAAATTGAATTTGTGACAAGGAATTTAGATTTAGCTACAGCTCCACCAAAGATTCGACCATCTTTAATGAGTAGATTACCAATTCCTTCGCAAAAGAAAGGTAATGGAGAAGAGCATCATGATGAAGAGGGTGATGAACATGATAAACATGATAATGATCCTGACCATATGACATTTGATCATGTTCTTCAAAAAATTATTCAAAACCAAGAAGGGGTGGAACCAAATGAACCAATAGAAGAACCAATAGAGATTCCAGATATTTCAAATATTTCAGATATTCCAGAATTGAATTTCACTAAATCAAAAGATGAAGAATATTTAGTAATGCATTCTATCTCTTCAGGATACAAATTTATTCCTCTTGAAAAGTTAAAAGATAAAAACTATAATATTTGTGAGAAATCTTGTGGAAGATATTTAACTGTAGTTAATAATTATTCTGCTCGTTTTGGTCATTATTATGCAACATGGTTTTTCTTTTTCTTTTTTTTTTCTTTTTTCTTTTCTTTTTTTTTAAAAAAAAATTAATCATTAATTTAATATTTTAATGTTTGAAAAAAAAAATATAATAATAATAGGCGAGGTAGTTATCTTCTTTCACTCATGGCAAATTTAACTTATATACATCATGAATTTTCTCCAAAAAATGATGTTCCAGCAGAAGATTGGGAAAAGTTTTTAGGATTAGGAGAGAATCTAGAAGATTATAGTGCAATTTGTGTAAATAGAGAATTGAAACGATTTAGTTCAACTGGTTATCTTTCTGGTGAATGCAAAGAATTTATTCCATGTCTTAAAATTGTTCGTATTCCTCGTTTTAGAGCTCATACCAAAGAAGAAATTCAAAAAAATTTTCTAAAATATATTGATGAGAATCAAGATTGCAATACTGTTTTTCATTTAACGACGGATCAAATTGTTAGTTATCACTTTACAAATGAACCACATATTCCTCAATATTTTGATTTCGTTAGACAAAGTTATAGAAATGCTAGAAAACGTTATCCCATTAGATTTCGTTTTGATCCTACACAACTAAATATTGGTGTTCACATTCGAAGAGGTGATGTTTCCGATGTTTTAAATACAGAAAATAGATTTATTCCAAATTCTAGTATCTACAACCTCTTAAAATCTATCCTTGCATTTCTTTTCAAAGTTAACTATCAAGCTGAGTTAAATAAAAAGGGATATCAAATTCATATTTATTCAGAAGGAGTTCCAGAAGACTTTGGAGAAATTCAAAATCTAGAAAATGTTCAATTTCATTTAAATGAAGATCTCTTTGAAACCCTTGATCATTTAATGAGAGCTGATATCTTTGTTGGAAGTTTTAGTGGTTTCTCAACATATGCAAAAATTATGGCCAGAGGAATTCCTTTCTTTCCTTTTATTAAGAGCAATGGTGTTGAGATGTTTCCAAAAGGAGGGACTTTTAAACAAGAAGAGTTTCAAATTTGGTGGGATAAGCTCAAACCAATTCTTTCAAAGAGTGACTACACATTATAGAAGTACAATTTTGTAATCATTCCCTTATTCTTTTTCTTTTTTCTTTTTTTCCACCTTTAGAAGTTAAGGAGGAGTTGTAGAGATATCCACTATGATAAATAAATAAATAAAATTATTGACAATTTTTCTTTTCTTTTTTCTTTTTCTTTCTTTTTTCTTTTTGAAAGTAGCAATCAATCTCAAAATTTTGATAATAACTTTATTTTATTTTATTTTATTTTATTTTATTTTATATTGAAATTCTGAATAAAATCCATTCTTTTTGTTGTCAAATCCTTTTCAACCAAGGCATTAATATTCATTCCAAGCTCTTTGAACTAATAAAAAAATATCTACTTATTCTTGCTGTGATCAAATTTTTTTCATATGTTCAATTAAACCAGTAAGATCATTCTCTGAATCTGTTCCACTCATATCAACATACAAATCACCAGCTAATCTAATTCCAAGTGGACCATCCCATTGTCCAGGATTTTTCATACATGGTTCCATTACAATTGGAACCATTTTTTTGTTTCGAGTAGTTGCAAAAGTAAACTCTCCTTTACAATTATCATGTCCTTTAGAAGCTACCTTTTCCATATAAGCTTTTGTAATAAAAACTAAGATAACATCACTGTTATTGATTCCTTCAGCCATCATATTATCTATATACCCAGCCATTTTGTCTTCATCAAACCATGTTTTAAATCCTTGAGCTTTTAATAATTTGTTGACGGTTCCAACTCGCGCATGATTATCTCGATTTAGTTCATCTTTTGCCCAAGTATGTGTCAAAAATACACTTAAGTCTGATATGTTCAAATTTGAAATGTCTAAAAAAAGAAAGAATCAATTGGAATTCAGAGTCAAATTTAGAAAAAAAAAGAAAAAAGGAAGAAAAAAAGAAAATTTACCTTCAATTTTCTTTTCAACCTTTGGTGGTTGTGATTGAGTTGGAACTGATACTTTAATTGTCATTCCTTCTTCTAAATCTTCCATATCATCCAAAATATATAATTTTTCATTTTCTTTGTAATGTAAAACCATTTCTATATTTTCTTGAATTTTGATTTTTGATCTAATATCATTTCCGAATTCTGAGAGTGTTGTTGAACTGGTTTTCAATTTGAATAAGTTATTATTGTACTCAATTTCATAGGTTGATTCTTTTATTTATTAATGGTTTGTTATTGAATTTCTTGAAGAAAGAAAAAAAGTTAAATAAATAAAATACTTTTTGTATCTTGATTATTCTTGACTATTGGTTCCTCTTTATCAAAAAAAAAAAAGTCACTTTAGTGTAAAATAATAATAGTAATAATAAGAACGAGAATAATTATTATTACCTGATAAACCAAATTCTTTTCTCAATTTTTCTCTTGTTTCACTTTGATTCTTTTGAAATGTTTCTATTAATTCAACGACATTATTTTTTTTATATTCTTTTGCGATATCAATTGCAGTTTTTCCATCTCTATTTTTGATATTTAAATCCACTTCTCTTCCACTTGCTAATAATAATTTCACAACATTAATATTTTCTTTAAAACAAGCGATATAAAAAGGTGTTGCATTATTATGACTTGCTTTATTGACATCAATACTCTTATCATTTAATAACAATTTCACAATTTCAATATGTCCATTTCGACAAGCAACATAAAAAGGTGTATAACCAAGATTATCTTGCCAATTAGGATTTATTTCAGGATTTTGAAGTAATTGTTTAGCTTCTTCAACATTTCCATTTGAACAAGCATCAAATAATTGTGTTGCCATCTCTAACTTTAATATTTTAACAGTGTTTCTTTGTTAAACTTTGATCAATATATTATGCTTGATGCGAATTGGTCTGAATTATAAGCTGTTTATTATAATTATTGATTTTTTTTAAAAAGAATTATATTTAACAATAAGAATATAATAATCTTACAATTCAAACAAGAACAAAGAGTTCCTATTGAATCAATTCACTGAAATATTTCTATGTTTCTCCTTTATAACAATCGCTTCAAGTCTTAACCTATGTGAATAATAAAAATTTTCGAAACTAATATCAAAAAAGATACCTTTCGAAAGCTCAGCTTCTTAACTTTAATATAACTATAATTATAGCACAAGTTATAAGAAGATTGGCTCCAGTGTTGGAGATCACTTTTTGAGCTGGAATCTTGAAGATTTTGTTTTGGATTAGAAAAAATAAAAAATAAAGCAAGAGAGATGTTACTTTGGGCGTCGCTGATTGAGTTTGTGCTCTGCGTTTACACTTGGGCTGTGCTTGGGAAGTTACTTCGAGGACCTGCTTCAGAAGTTCTTCAAGCTTATGGAGACCCTTTCTTAACTTCTTTCTTACCTACTTCAGAATACCTCACTGCTATTGCATTTCTGATATTGCTTATGTTTATGATCCCTTCAGCTATCTCGTTTGTTTGGGTATCAATGGCGAGAAAGATTAGAAGAGACCCAATATTCCCAATGTCGAACTTTTATATTGGAATATTTATGATATTCACTGTTATAAAGGTATCTTTCATTCATTATTTGATCTCTCGATATTTTATTTTATGATATCTCTCTTTATTTTCTCTATTTCATTTTCGTTTTCTCTTGAACATTTAAAAATTCTAATTAATCATAAACTAATTATAATTATTAGATGATTGGACTTTCTATTGCATGTTTCTTTGCAATCTTGAATTTAATAAATATATCTGATGCAATGCAACGTCAAGCTTTTACTCCAGAATTCTTAAAAATTGTTGATATTCAAAAAGTTTGGGATATAATAATGTTTTACATTGCTTTGGATGCAATTTGGATAGTTTATTTACTTTGCACTTTATTTGGTGCTGTGTACTTCTTAGGATATGTTCATGCAACAAAAAAATAGATGAGGAAATTGATAAAATTTGTATATAGTTCTTAACTAAAGATTCAAAAAAAAAAAAAGTATTTGAATAAATTCAAAAAGATTAAATCTCAAAACCAAAGGACAAAAATTTTAGGTTTATTTTTCTTCAATAACAACATCTGATCCTCCTGCACCTCTATATTGTAAATCACATTCTTCTCTTTGATTTGATTCTTCAAGTTCACTTTCCGTTATCTCCAAATTATTTTCTGAAGAATCAAATATTAAAGCTGACACTTTTTGATTATTCAGTAATAATATTCCAATTTTTTGAAAAACATTTAAATATGCATTATTAATTGCTTGAATTCTAACTCTTTTCATAATTTCATTTGTTTCCATCACTTTTTTATTGTTTATTTATTTTATATTTTTGTAGCTAATAATTAATCTTTCCATCAATAAAAAAAAAAAAAAAAAAAAAAAAAAAAGATTACTTGTAAAGAAATTTGATAAAGATAAAGTATCTTCATAATCAGAGGAAATTTTACTTAAATGACCATATCCAATACCAAAACATTTTCCTTAAATTTCATATTCTATTTCAATATTCTTTGAAAAAAAAGAAAGAAAGAAAAATGAACCAATATTTAATATCTCTAGTACAATTTCACATCGAAAATGAAAATATTCTTCTATTAAATCAGTTCTTGATTGAAGTTCTAATAAGTCAATACATTCTGACCCGAAACGAACAATCTAATATTTTATTCTTCAATTTTGCTTTTCAAATTGTTTTTTTTTAAAAAAAAGAATACCTTTTGAATTGAAGAATTCCATCCATTAAATCCAAGATAATAGTTAATTAAATCAAAACATTGATAAAGATATAGTTCTTTTCTATCAAGTGAATAATCAATATACTTTGGAGGAGATATCTATAATTTCAATTTTACAATTTAACTTCAAAAATAAAATAATATAAATAAACGATGAAAATTACTTTACAAAATGTTTCAAAAATTTTAATCTTTTCAGAATGTTTGATTGCTTCTTTTGCTGCAAACTCTGAATAATATTGTATTAAAACGGTTTCTATTTGTTCTAATTTTTATAAATCATCAATTATAGAAAAAGAAATTTCAGAATCATTTGAAACCTTCATTATTTCTTTCAACTAGATTTACATTCATTTGGAATATCGCTCCAAACTCGAGAAATACAGACTTTTATTTTTTTAAAAAAACTTGTTCTTCAATCAAAAAGTCAAAAAGGAGGAAAGAAATAGAGAATGAATAAAACTTACTTTAATAACTTGAGATGTTACATTTTGAGGTAAATTTGATACAACAATACTCTTTTTAAATCTGTCTTTAGGTGGTTGAAACAAAATTATTTCAGCTTGAACCATTACAATAAAAAAAAAACAAGCAAAAAGAAAATCAAAAAGAAAATAATAAAAAGAATTACATTTTTCAAAAGAAGAGTAGAGTGATTAACAACTTTTGTCCTTATTCTTTGTGGGTGATGATGGGTGGAGAAATAATTGCAGGGAAGTAGTGGAGAGGTGCACGATTTGTTGTTGCAAAGTGGCGAAATTCAATCACTATCTGTCGATCTTTGAAATTCTTCGAGATGATCCAAAAAACAATTACTGTTATATTTATTCTATTGTTTGAACATCAATCAGAATTCGATTCATGAATTGATGAATTCTTTACAAAGAGTTTTCATTTGATTTTGATTTTTAAAAACAAAACAAAACATCAACTATTGATTTATTGTCCCTGAATTCGTTTTACAACTGATTTCAAACTCTTTTGAATTTTGTTTTTCACTTTTCAAGTTGCTTCATTTTGATTTTTTCAAAAAGATTCCTTGAATTACTGAATGTAACTATGAATCATTGATACATTTTTTTGTTACATTGAAATAAATCTTTGATCTCAAATAATTGCTATAATTGCATTGCTCAAAAGAAATAGAACTTTCTTTCATTTTTCATTCTTTTTTTTTTTTGCTTATCCAAGCTTTACTTCATAACACCTTCTTTTTTCGATTGCTTCCCAAATAAATGCACACTTTCCATCAAAACAAGAAAAATAAAATAAAAAAATAAGACCATTTTTTCATTTTTTCATTGAAAATGTCAGTCATCAGATTCCACAATAATTATTCAAACACACAAATAACAAAAAAATAACAAAATAACCTTGATCTACAAATATAAAAAAAGTAAAGAAGAAACAAAGAGTTTTTTGTAAGTTTTATGTTCTCAAAAAACAGTTTTTTTGACAAGCTTTTGTTGTTTGTTCTGTAATTGATTTCTATTTCTAATAATCATTGGGGTTCGAAGCGAAAAAGAGAAAAAAAAGCACGTGGAATAACTGAAAAACACCCCAAATTTTCAGCTCGGAGCACCGAATTTCTTTAGAAAAAAGAGAAAAAAGAGAAAAAAACAGAAAAAAAAACCTTATTTTTTCTAATTAAAAATACAAATCAAATAGAAAAATCGTTCAAAAAAAAATCGTGAACATCGTTAAAAATCGTTTAAAATTTCTCTAGCAAAAATTCAACCATCAACTACAAAAATTGATAACAGAGTTCTATTCTTGAGCTACAATTTGGTTCCAATCCAAAGGATTATAAATCAAATTCGTTTACGAGCTTTCATAGTTCTTATTTACTCGGAGGTCAGTTTTTTTTCTTATTCTTCTTATTCTTCTTTATTATAATCTTATATCAATTCATTATTTATCAATTCTTTATTTAACAATTCATTTTAATAATTCATTATAACAATTCTAATTCTTCTCTCTTTTTTTTATTTTAATTTTTAATTCTTTACATTTAAGCCTCTCAAAAAGAAAGAAAAAGAAGAAAAATGGGTACAGAAGCTTCGAAAAGTGCCCAACATCATCCTTACGAACATGCCGTTCAGTCACTAACAGCGGATGAAATTAATGTCTTGAAGATGTTCTTTGCAGACTTATCAGCTCGTTCAGACTCAACACTCATTGACAAGACCAATTTTCAGAAATTTGTTCCGTTGCCCGGAATGTTAGGCGAGACGCTGTATAATGTAATTAACCAACGGAGAAAAGGGGGTGTTGATTTGGAGGAATTTATTATCTGTATGGCTGTATTAATTAAAGGTAATTCAGAGGAGAGAATGAAACTTCTTTATAATATGTATAATTTTCATGGAGACAATGGAATCTCTCTTGAGGAATTAATCGCTATGATCTCTTCTTCTGTTCTTGCTTATGATCACAACCGAAACCCAATTCATTCACCCTCAATCGGAACCCCTCACTCAACATCACGCCCTCAATCACCTAGAACATTAACTCCTGAACCCTCTAATAAAGCAATCACAAACCCTGGTATCTCAGAACCTCTTCCACATCTCAACGGTTACTTCTCAATCCCAAGTACCTCACAAACCCACTCCCCAAATCATTCCCCTCCTCTAACTGGTACGAATACCCCATGTAATGATCCATTTTTTGTTCCTTTGGATCCAGAAGAAGCAAGAATAAAAATTGAACAAGCAGTTCATAAAATTGATGAACAAATGAGTCATTGTCAAGATCCTATCAATATTAGCGCCCTAGTTCGTGCCAAACACAATTATGAACAGTTATTAACAAAAATTGGAGATGATGCATTGGAAGAATATCGAAATCATTGTGAAACACTTCATGAGACAGTTGCCAAAATGGCTCAATCTGCTTTAGAAACTTTTGATTATGATCATAGTGGAAGATTAACTTTTGAACAGTTTAAAATTATAGCAACCCAAAATCCAATTATTCTTAATAGCGTTTTTAATAATCCTGCCATTTGGATTCTAAGTGATCGAATTTGTCGTGCTCCTCCTTGTATGAGATCATCTTCTTTTGTTAACCGCCCCTCTTCACCAACTATGGAACACTTTGATTTTGATGAAGGACATTATGAAGGTTATCTTTATCGTCAAGGAAGAATTCTTAAAAGTTTTTTGAAAAAGTACTTTGTCCTCCAACAAGGGTTCTTATATGAGTATAAGAGTCAAGAGGCTGTTATTGACCCACATGTTGATCCAACTGATGCTATTTTTCTAGAAGGAGCTGATATTGTTGTACCTGATCCAACCACAGCTTATCTCCTTTCCAAACACATTGAAAAAATAGATGAACAATTACTTGGAAGTCAATCAGACTCTCAAGAAGCTATAACCCTCAAATCTCAAAAAATAGAACATGAAGCAGAACTCTCTCGTCGTGAAAAGCTTGAACAACGTGAAAAACTTGAACATCATGATAAATTTGAATTTCAAATCATTCTAGCTCATCGTAAAATCACACTTTATGCTGGATCAGAAAGACTTCGGACGATGTGGGTTCGAGCTCTGGAGAAATCTTCAAGTGTTAGACATGTAGAAGACTATTATAGAATTCATTATAGTGAGCATTTGGGTCAAGGTTGTTTTGCAGATGTTTATTCTTGTGAAGAGATTTCTACTGGACATCAATATGCAGTAAAAATAGTTGATAAAACAAAGTTAACGCCTAATGAGTTAAGAACCCTAAATGTTGAGATCTCTTGTTTAAATCTAGTCCATCACCCAAATGTTGTATTTAAGAAAGATGTCTTTGAGTCGTCCACAAAAGTTTTTATGATTATGGAGTTACTCACAGGAGGAACTCTCTTAGAAAGAATTAGTACAACAGGAAAGTTTACTTCAGAGAGAGCAAAAAAAGTTTTAAGAAACCTTCTAGAAGGAATTAGATATATTCATGAAATAGGAATAATTCATAGAGATTTGAAAATCACCAATATTGTATTTGTAGATAAATCGAATGACTCTGTTGCCAAAATTCTAGATTTTGGATTCTCAGCCTTCTCTAGACCTCAAGATAATTTTATTCAACCCGTTGGAACCTTAAAGTACTTTGCCCCTGAGCTGATTAAAGGCAATGGTTACAATACACCTGTTGATATGTGGTGTCTTGGTGTTGTATTATATGTAATGTTAACAGCGAAATTCCCTTTTAGTGGACAAACTGAGCAAGAGTTATTAGATAATATTCGAAATGTAAGATATGAAACTCGAGAGGAATGGAAGGCAATTCCTGAAGGTGGAAAAGATCTTATAAGAAAGTTATTGAGAAAAGAACCTAGAAAAAGACTGACAGCTAAAGAAGCTCTTCATCATCCTTGGATTGTCAATCATTAACACAAAATTCTTTTCTTTTTCTTCTTCCTTGTAGAAACATGAAACCTTCTTTTCTTTTTTGCTTTTTCAATTTCCCAATTTTTTTTCAATTTTTGGATTTATTTTATTTTATTTTTTCACTTTTTATCAAAAGACCAATTGAATCGAATTGAACACAAATAGGTAAACAAGATTTTCGTTGCTGTAGAATCAAGTCAAGAGGAAGGGAAGCATTATTCAAAGTTTGTTGGTGGATTATTATTTCTTCTTTATTTTCATTTTTATTTTTTTTTTTTCACAGTCAAAATAAAAACAAAATTGTTTTGTGGAATCAAATCTCTTTTTCTTATGCCCTTTCTAAAAACTCTTGGTGAACATTTCCTATCAATTAATCAATTAAACTTTCATTCCCTATCAATCACAAAAAGAAACAGTTCAAAACTTTCCGAAACCTGAAGATTCAATGTTTGAAAATAACAGATAGGATAATAATAATATTATCAAAAGCTCCATTCATACATTATTTTACTGCTTCGCTTCATTATTTTCAAGTGTTGTTGTTGCTTGTATTTTGAATAACAAGCCCCTGAGGTTATAAAATAAAATTAAAATAAAATTCCAATGACATCAGGTTTTTTTCCCTTGACGATTCTTTTTATCAAAACGTTCTTCTGAAAAAATTTTTTATTTATTTTCTTTTCATTTTCTTGGTAAGTGAAAAAAAAAAAAAAAGTAATCATAGATGAGCAAAAAAAATAAAATAAAAAATAAAAAAATAAATAAAATAAAATATAAACATTCTTCCCTTCTCGCTCTCCTTTTTTTATTATTAAATGATTCGAAACCTTTAAAAAAAAAAGCATTACACTTGATTTTTTTTCTCTTTCAAAAAAAAAAAAAAAAAACACACCATCACCCTTTTTTTTTCAGTTTGTTTCATTATTTTTTCTTTCTTTTTCTTTCTTTGTTATTTCTTGTATTGTATTGTATTGATTATGAACAAAGCAGGAATTGAGAGGCTCCTAGCATTATTCCAAACTTGTACACCAGAAGAGAAACCTGTTATTCTTCGCTCTATTGAAAAAGAATGTCTAAATGATAAACTTATGAGAGATGTGGATTCATTGAATGGGTTTTCAATCATTGCACAAACTTTTATAAATGGAAAAGTTGAGGAGAAGAATTCCATCATCTCTGTTTGGAGGTCACTCTTACAACGAAGCCAACTTGTTCGCTTTGCAACAATAACAACAGAGGAAGAAGTTATTGAAAATATTGCTAGTTATATGAAGGAAACAAAAGTTATGGCTTGGAAAATTCAAGCAGCAGGAATTATCCTCTGTTTAGCTGGACTAAAATGTGACAATGAATCAATTCTCTATGCAACAGATTATGTATTATTTCCTTCAATCAAGGGAGAACATGGGGAGTTCGAAAAAAGAGCTGCCATTGATTGTATTTTAAAAGCTGCAGCAATTGAGGAATCTCGACCAATCCTTTTAGAAATTGGAACAAAAGATGTAATTCAAACTTCTCTTGATTACTCAAATCCAGATATGAACTTTGTTGGTTGTCTCATTCAATCATTGTTATCAATGGAGGATCCAGAAGAATTGTATAAAACAAATCCACGCCCATCTTTTTGGAATATAGAAAGAGTCCTCAAAGCAGTCTCAATTTTTGCATCAACAACAGCAACAGCAATTTCAACTCTTGTCGGATTCACTGTTGATTGTTCAATCATTTTACTTGCTGTTAGAAGTTTGGCAATGAAAAGAGAGACAGCAAATGTGTTGAAAGAAAAAAATATTGTTCCAAAACTGATTGATTTACTTCAAAACAGAAAAGAAAATTTATTAAAAGAAAACATGGAAACAGTTGAACAATTAGCAAAAGCAATTTGGATGATCTCTTTTGATTCAGAATGTAAAGAACATTTTATTTCATTAGGGGTTGTAGAACTTTTAAAAGAATTCCCTTTCAATGACTCATCAAAAGGAATGAAAGAAGCAATTCAAGGAACTTTGTTTCATCTCACAGGTCAAGACCCTCTCAATATATTACCAGATGATAAAACTTCTAAAGAATTTATGGATAATGAAGAAGAAGAAGAAATTCAAATAAGTCTTCAAATCAAAGTCCAAGATTTTGAATTTGATTTAGAAAGTCAAGAACAAAGGAAGAATGTAAATAAAGAGAAATTAGAAACAAAAGAAACAATCAAGCCATTATCACCAACAAAAGATGCTCCAAGATATCGAACTCAACAATCTGTGAAATCTGATGTTGTTGAAGTAGTTGATAAAATTCTTTCAACTCTTGACTTGGAAAATAAATAAATCATGTTAAATATTAAATGTAAGGATAAGGAATAAGTAATAATATAAATTTTTGGTTCATTTTATTTTTCTTATTTTTTTATTTTTAAAAACAAACCATTTTAGTTTTGATTATTAATTTTAGCTGTAGTACTACAAAGGATTGAACGAAGAGATCTCGATCCTGTATTTATTGGATTCCCAATTTCTATCTTTTATTTTATTTTTATTTAGTAATTTGATTTTTTTTTTAAAAAAAAAAAAGAAATGAAATTTGGAGAAAGAAAACAAACTGTTGTGAGGTTCTTTTTCCTAATTTTTTGTTCCATAGCAACATCGACTTCATTTATTGGTGATAAAGGGGTAATGTCATGTTCATTAGTTTTGATTATCTAGTTTGATGGAAAAAATTGTTTTAGAAAAAGAAAGTCAAAAAATAAATAAATAAAAGGAAAATACTTTAATTTTCATATTGTCATAAGCAAAGCAATCAAACTCATCATCATCATCAGATAATTTCAATTTTCTCTTTACAGATTTTGCTTCAAGATCTTTTGAGGATGATGAATTTTGAATATCATCTCCAGGTTGAAAAACTGGAGAAGGTGATGGTGATGGGTAATAGAGAGGAAATGGTGAATGAAATGGATTAGGTGACCAACTTGATGGGAAAGCCTTTTTTTTTTTTTTTTTTTTTTTTTTTTTTTTTTTTTTTTTTTTTTCTCTTTAGAATTGAAAATGATCAAAAGTTTACTTCTCTTCCTGGAGTTCCTCGAAGAAAACTTTGATGTCTTTTTAAAGCAGATCCTGGACTATGAGGAGTAAGTTTCCATGGTGAATCATCATCAGCTGTTTTCCAAGCTAATTTATAATTATTGAGTCGGTAAGTAAAAAGAAAAAGAAAAAAAAAGAGAAAAAAGAAGAAAATATATGAATAAAGGCTCACAAGAACTCAAAAATTGATCTCCATTTCCCTCTTTAAAAAATTTTTGTGGCTTCTTTTCTGGGCTTCCAGGTGTTGTCATATATTTCGAAATTTCTGAAAAAAGAAAAAAGAAAGAAAAAAGAAAGAAAAAGAAAAAAGAATTAAAGTAATGAAGAGGATGAAGGAGAAGAAAAGAATTAATTAAAAACTTACTTGTTGTATTATCTTGAGGGATTTCTTCTTGTTCTTCTTCACTTTGATTGTCAGCTAAAATCATAGAGTTTGGGAATTCAATAACTTTATCATTGATTAGATTGTTTGAATTTAATATATTTTGAGACAGATCTAAATGTCCAAATATATTTGAATGAGTTTCATTAGGTTTGACTTCTATTTCTTCATACTCGTCATCTTCTTCTTCAATATTTTCAATCTCACTACTTTCATCATTACTTTCCATTTTCTCTTCAACATCACTATCTTCTTCTTCATCTTCAGGTTCACTATCTTTATCATTTTCAATACTAGCATCACTATCACTTTCACTCTCACTTTCTTCACTATATCTTTTCCGTTTCTTTGGTTTCTCTTGTTCTTTTGAAGTAACTTTTTCCCTATTTTTCTTTTCAGACATTGGCAATAATTTATTTCCTTTAGTAATTCTTTTCTTCAAAGTTGAATTCCAATGATTTTTGATTGCATTATCAGTCCTGTAAAATAAAGAATATTTTTTTTAAAAAAAAGAAAGAAATAAAATTCTATAGATAGGGAAAGAAAGAAAAAAAGAAAGGAAGACTAACCTTCCATCAAGATATTTTGCAATTTCTGCCCATCTATTTCCTAGTTTTTGTTGCCAATGAAATAATTTTTGTTCCTCTTCAAAAGTCCATGCATCCTTTTTAACACCAGGACAAAGGTGATTATGCCACCTTTCTCTACATTGTTTTCCAAGTCTTCCACCGATTAATTGAGAAATAAATGACCATTTTTGAGGTCCATGTTTTTCAACTAATGATTTTAAAATTGCATCCTCCTTTTTTTTTCAAAAAAGAGAGATAATTCAATATAAAAGTTTATAATAATGATCAAAAATAAAATAAAAACTTTTTCAGACCAAGGACCTTTGACCCCAACTTTCACTTCAGCTTTCTTCCTATTGAAAATTCAAAATTAAAATTTACTTCCATTTTTCATTCAAAAAGCAAAAATATTACTTCCTTTTCCTTTGACACAAAGAGCTTTGAACTCTCATTACTCCTCAAAAAAGAAGAAGAAAAAGAAACAAAAAGGAGCCTTTTTGATCTAAAAATTTTTTTGAAATCAATAAATCATTTTTTTTTTTTTTTTCAAAAAAATGAAAAAAAAGAAAAAAGAAGAATAAATC
>ERZ778024.2166-NODE-2166-length-18575-cov-6.707505_pt1:0-17500 | contig 18575 bp, 20 predicted proteins | sample MGYA00375754_ERZ778024 | MGnify/ENA primary metagenome ERZ778024 (study PRJEB29350, sample SAMN05389827) | bioreactor metagenome | isolation source: Thiocyanate bioreactor | place: South Africa: University of Cape Town | collected 2014-02-18 ...
TGTTTGTCCTTGTTCCCTTTTGTCTTTTTAATTTTTTTTTTTTAAAAATTGAGATTTTTACAGATTGCCCCTCCAAAGCTATTCCAATAAAGAAGGCGTAGAAGTAGAAGAAGTGATATAAGAAGGATGGCTGAAGAACAAGGTAGCTCGAGTCCTTTTCCTCCTAATATTAAGAGATCAAGGTCTGTTTCATATGAGGATCAGAAAATTAAGGTTTTTTTTTTTTTTTTTTTTTTCTGGAATTGATGGTTCTTAATTACATTGATTGATTTTGATATTTCTTTCAAATTGATGAATTGACATGGACCTTTTACAACTTTTGAAAAAGGAATCATGAAAAAGAAATCAATTTATTGCGAAAGAGTGAAAGATATCTCCAAATTTCTTACAATGACTGACTGATTGATTGATTGATTGTCTAATTTTAAAAAAATAGAAATCAAAACTTTCAAAAAGATATTCTCAAGTTACAGACTTTTCATTATGGAAACCAATGGATGATTATATGTTAATCACATCATTTCTTCATTGTTATGACTTTAACAAAATTATTCAAGATGTAAACTTTTCTAAAAAATTTTCACTTTCAGAAGTTCAAGAAAGATGGACTCAATTACTTTATAATGAATCATTAGCAAAGTTGGATTTTTTTATTTATTTTATTTATTATAAATCCATATTTTTCTTTCTTCAAAACTAATATAATTAAACAGTGAATCTCGTGAAAGAATGTGGAAACAAAAAGATAAACTATTTGGTGTCCCATTTATAATTCCTTGGAATAATGAAGAAGATAAAATTTTAAGAATTCTAGTTATTTTTTATTTTTCTTGATTTATTTTTTTAGTATCAAAACATCTAATACTATTTATTTTATGAAAAAAAAAAAGATTGGAGATCATAATGACTCAATTTGGGAAAAAGATTCTATCAAAATTTTTGAAGATTGTTTATTAAAGAATTCAAAAGTATTTCATGTAAATAGGACTCCTCAACAACTCAGAAAAAGATTAGTTTATTTAACAACACTTGATTCTTTAAAAACAAAAGAAGAACCAAAGTACTTTTTTCTTTTTTTCTTTTCTACTTTCACTCAAAAACAATTTTATTCATCTTTCTTTTTTCATTTTTTTTTTTCCCAGAATTCCTTTAGATGAAAGTATTCAAATAGGTTATTTCTTTTTTTTTTTTTCTTCTTCCTCTTTTGGATTTAAAGAATTAGTTAGTTAGAAGTTAGAATTAAGTAATACTAAAATAATATTTAGAAATTGAAAGAGATGCTATGAAAGAGAGATTAAGTATAAAACTCCTAGAGAATGACCTTCAAGAATTAAACAAAACTTCGTTTGATGATCAAACGTTGGCTTTATTAAGAGGGGAAACCATTCGATTTTACATGAAATCAAATCAAGTCTTTTTTTTTTTTCAATCTCTTTCAAAAGTAATCCCTATTATTAATAACTTTTTTTCAAAGATTTTAATAGGTAAAAAGACAAAAACACAAGATGAAACAATTTCAATAGATCTTGATCTTTCTTCTGAAAAAAATTGTCAAAAAATTTCAAGATCTCAGGTACAATTCATTCATTTAATGAATCAACCATTATTTATATATTTCAAATTTGAAAACAAAATAAAAAAAAAAACAAAAAATGAACATTCAAAAATTTATTCTAGGCTATTTTATCATTTTCAGAGGATTTTCAGTTTTATTTGCTTAACTTGGGTAAAAATTCAATATTTGTAAATGGAGAAACTGTTCCTTATAAAACAGCTCGAATCTTAACTGACTTATCTCTAATAGAAGTATTTTTCCTTTTTTTTAAAAAAAAACAAATCCTTTCTCATTTTTCTAAATGCATTTTTCAACTTCAAATAGATTGCTGATGTTCCCTTAATATTTGAAATTAACTCACAATTAGTTTCAAAAATTAAAAATTTAACGATAAGTAGTAATAATTTTAAAAATAGTAATGAAAAAAATAAAAAAGAATCGTAGTTGTAAAATATCTTCATTTATTCATCCATCCAATTTTTTTAATTTTAAAACATTGTTTTCCTTCCCAGCCAAATCAAAGAATAGAAACAAGAAAAGCAGACAATCCAACAGTACCAATATTATAATCAATTGTAACTTCATTAGAAACATAATCATTTGGATCATCTTTATATCCTGGAACAATCAAATTTGGACCTCCCACAACAGCTAAATAATTTTTTTCAATGTCAAGATTGTAAAATTAAAAATGGAATTAAGAATTAATACCTCCGAGTAATGGATATTTGAAATTGTTAGAACTATCAGGCCAATTTTCATAACCATAAGAATTTGCATGATGAGGTTTTTTGGGAGGATTAACTCCATATCCAACAATAAAACTTCGTTGATATTCATTTATTCCCATAACATAATCAATTTGACTAATAGCAAAAGTCTTTTCATAAAAAAATAAAATAAAAAATAAAAGAATTGAAAAAAATGAAAATGAATTAAAAAAAAAAGATACCTTATACTTTTCACTTTGACTAACAGCAGAATAATAAAGTGCAACAGAGTAAGCAGCATTTGTAGCATATCTAAGTGAACCCCAATCAGAGAAATATGCTAAACCATTAATATATTGACTTGATGAAATTGTTCCTAAATATGAATCAACATCGAGTCTCCAACGATCAGAAGCTCCTGGAAGATTAGCCTATATTATTATTCTACAATTATTTCTAGATCTAGAAAAGGTAGAAGCATAAAGAGAAAAAAAAAAAAAGAAAGAAAAATTATTTACTAAAACAGCTGAATGTCTACAATAATCTTGATGATAATCCCAATCAACAACCCAATAATGTTGTCCTATTCTTTCTTCATAACTTTGAGCAGTTTCAAAATAGGTTTGATTTTGAGTTGCTCTATAAAGTTCAATTGCTCCACAGAAAAAGTCATCCATCCAAGTTTCACTTGGATAAAATGAATCATCAGTTCCACTTGGTCTTGAAGATCCATATCTATAAATTGATTCTGCTTTTGAGAGACATGAACTTGAATAAGATGAACTATATTTTTTATAATGAATAGCCATTAAAGCTAAAGCAGCTGCTGAAATTCCTGCGATATCACCTTTTGCTTCATTCATAACAGGTCTTTCTCCTCCTCCTATCATTGAAATAAATAAAATAAAAAGAAAAGAAAAAAAAATTATTGATTGATTAACAATTGCATTTTTAAAAGTTTCAAATAAATACCTTCAGCAACTGATAACTTTGTTTGCTTTGGGGAAGTATAAAAGTTTGAATGATCTTGATCTCCACCAACTCGTTTAATAAAAGTTGAAGAATCAATGTGGCTAAAAAATGGAATAAGAATTTTTTTTTAAAAAATAAATTTTTTTTTTGTTTGAGAAAAAAAAATTTTTCATTTCAATAAAAAAAAATTTCCATTTTTAACTTGGTCAAAAATATCAGGAATACCATTTGGATTACCTGAAAAATTTTCATCATCAAGATCTTTATGTGAATTTGGAAAGGCATCATAAGACTTTTTTTTTTTTTTTTTTTTTTTTTTGATTTTGAAGAGAAGAATTCAATAAATAAATAAAAAAGAGTTTACCTTTAGTAGAGCATAAGCAGACCAAGCGATTGTCACTAAATTTAAGATTTTTTTTTGTAAAAATAAGAATAATTGAAAATTTTATATTGAAAACAAAATTTAAAGAAAAGTAAAAATGAAAGTATACAAGTGAACTTGATATGATCTCCAGCATCATGCCATCCTCCATTTAAATCAACTTGAGGTCTATAACTTGGTCCATCATAATAATGACAATCATTTCCTTCTGGGTTATTCTTCAACAACCAATTCACTCCAAGCTCAGATCCTCCACACCTTTGTGCTCCATAAAATCTAGTTGTTAAATCAAGAACTTTTGAATATTCTGATTTTGAGTACTTTTGAGCACCTACAAGATAATTAATTGAGAAGAGAAGACTAGCAAGTATCAATACAAGAGGGGACATCTCTGAAGAAATCAAAACAGATGCCCCTGATTGATAAAATGTTTTTTTTCTTTCATTGATAGTGATTTCAAATCGTTCTTTATATGAATTAATCAGTTAGCAGCTGCAGCTTATCCGAATCTCGAGGATATAAGAAGTGATGTTGAAAAAATTGTTAAGAAGATTGACATTTAATCTAAGTAAAAAATTATAAATCCAGTTGATCAAAGTCAAGAGACAATAATAATGTAAGATCTAGAAGAAGAAAAAAAGAGGAAGAAATTGAATCCTTGGTTTATTCAATTTATCCAAAAAAAAAAGAAAGAAAATCAAAAACAAAAAGTCTAATTAATCATGAATGAAATGATATTCATGAAGACAATGTCCTTTAACAGTTTTGGTCTCATCTCCAATAGTAATAGTTGCTTCAAGTTCTTCATAATATTGATAGAAAATTGGACGAGCAATTAGCTTTTCAACAACAACTCTACAGTGAAAATTATTTAAAAAAATTGTTGAAAAAAATGATGAAAGAAAGAAAAGAAAATACCTAAAGATGGTAGGAATATGTTCAAGAACATCAAATCTACAAAGAAGATTTTCTTTTTTAACATCCACAAGAACATTGGCTTTGACATCTTTTCCATCCTTTGTTTTACCTTCCCATTTAAAGTTAACTTTATTTGGTACAACATATTTAGTTTCGGGATCAAGGGTTCCTTCTCCAACCCATTCAGCTAAAGTTAAATGAAGAAGATATAACAATTAAAAAAATAATTCAACAAAAGTGAAGAAAATAGAGCAAACCATCTGTTTTAGTTGTAGCACAAACTAAAGATCCACCATCAACCAAAAATCCCCAATTATATTTAACCTTTCCTAATATTAAAAAAAAAAAAAAAAAAAATTAATATTCGATTGGCGAAGAAAATTTTTCTCAAAAATAGAAAGAAAAAAAAAACCATAAGATTTTGGAGTTTCAATTCTGCAAGATACAAGTGATAATTCTGGTGTAATAACCTTTTTTTTTAAAAAAAAAAAAGAAAATGAATAAATAAATTCAATAAATAAATAAATTAATAAAAATTACTTTACAATGAGTGAAACTGTGAGCAAGTTTATGGGGTGTGATATTTGAAAGATTTTTTGTTACAAATCCATGACCTTCAATTTGATGTTCATTTCCATCAATGGTAACTTTTCCTGATACCTAATAATAAAGAAAAAACAAGATCAATATTGAAGAGGAGAAAAAAGAAAATTAAAAAATTAATTACAATTGCTCTTGGCATAGTAAAAGCCAAAAAAGCATAATCTTCTTTATCTTTTCCATAATATATATTTCCATTTCCCATTTTAAATCCTTCTCCATCAGCTTTAAAAGTTAAATCAAGCCATTCACCTTCAACTTTTGGACCTATTTTAATATTATTGTAAATTTTCTTTCTCTTCATTTCAAATGATTTGATTTTCTATGATGTCAATGATTTGTATTTGAGTTAATTATTCATTTTTTATTTCTCACCTTCTTTCCATGGTTTCTCATCTTTTAATATGATACGATAGGTTCTAGTTTCAGGATCAAATAAAACTGAATTTCCAATAAATGTTGTTGAAGCTTTATTATTTGGGAATTTCATTTCCTTTTTTTGTTATTATTGATTTAGATAGTAGATTGGTGATTGAGGGAAAAAAAAAAGTATACATCTTTTCCATCACAATGTCTGCTCAATGTTTGACAAACAAACTTGCCTTCTTTTTTTTCAAAAATTTTCACAGTTAAACCAAGTTGATTTCTAAGAAAGAAAGAGAAATTTTCAAATTCAAATTTCAAAAAGTTTTTGATTTTGAAAAGTTTTTTAGTAAAAAGACAAATAAGAATTACTTTTTCAAAAGAGCATTAACAAGAATGACATTGATGAAGACATACATACCATTATTTGCAAAAGTTAAGAAGTTATTGCCTATTCGATTTATTATTATTATTTTTTAGTTGATATCTCTCAAATAACATCTTATAATGTATTCTATTCTATATTTCTTTCTTTTTTTAAAAAAATAAAAAAATCAAATAAAATATACCTTCAGTAGCAATGCTATCTCTTAACATTCTGAAGGCAATATCTTCATTTGTGATAGGTTGCAAGTAATCAGGGTCATCACTTGATGTCACTATTAGCTCTTTAACCATACTTCTCAACTTTTTCTAGAATTATAAATTGTATTTACAAAATTAATATAAACAATATTCAAAACACTACTTTATAATTGAACAAAATTTATAACTTTGAAAGCAATTAAAACAACAAATATACTTTTAAATTCACAAATATATTTATTATATTTGTTTGTTCAATTGGTTCAATAATTATTATTGTGAACTTATTTACAAATTCACGAAAACTCAAGATCACTTCAATTAATTCAATAAATGTCCTCAATCCAACAAATATTATAAATACAACTGGATTGTAACATTATATAATGTTCTAATTATGAATTTAACTATGAAGTTACTTATAACTCGTGACTTATTATCGATATAATGAAATTAATTAATTTCTTTTGATCACAACTTTTCGACGATGTTTTAATGATTTTCTAATGAAATTTCAAGATCTTTATGTTTTTCTAATAGTTTTTCTAATAATTCTAAATGATTTTGAGGTGAATTTGGATGATTTTATATGATTTTTGCAGGTTTCCTGTGTTTTTTATATGATTTTTTATGGTTTGTGAGTAATTTTTTATGGTTTTGAGGAAATTCAATTACTTATGTTGTTTTTGAAATTTGTTTTGTTTGTTCTACGAAACCTGTTTGACTTTCGAAAACTTTTCAACTTGGGACTCGAATATCTCTTCACTGAATTAATTCAAGTTTAAAAGAACTGTTCTTCAAAAAACAAAATCAAAAAAAGAAGAGAAAAGATGAAATTTTTTGTAAAAAAATAGATTATTTTTGACATTAAAAAAAAAGGGCAAAAAGGAAATGATGTGGCATTACTCAAATGATAATTTATTTCAATAAGTACAATCAATCATAATTAACTTGGACTTGTTGGCCTATTAAAAATAAAATATTAGAAATAAAATAAAATAAAAGAAAACTTTTTTTAAAAAAAAGAAAGGTACCATTGATTTTGGCGTTGTTGTATTTTTTGGCGACTTTAATAGCTTCGCTTCTAGTTGAAAAGATAACATCTGCAGTACCAAGAGATCTTCCTGATTTATCATAGTGGACAACAACTTTATTAACTTGGGCTTCTTTTGAAAAGATGGTCTAAAAAAAAATAAAAGATTTTTTTTAAAAAAAAAGTTTAAAAAAAAGTTGAAAAAAAGGGAAATCAAAAAAGTAATTAAACCTTCAGATCTGAATCTAAAACATCAAAATGTAAGTTGGTAATGTGAATTGCTCCAGTTGAACGTCCAGCAGCATTTTGTCTTTGACCTCTTAGTTCCTAAATTTTTTTTTTTTCAAAAAAAAGTTTATATTTGCTTAAGAGATAAAAAAATAAAATTATTACATTGACATTTTGGTAGAATAAATCATGATTCCAGTTTCCATTTGCTGAAACTGGTCTTGGGTTAGGTCTTGAGATTGCATTTGATCGAGGTTTTTGCTTCAAAAAATTGTTTTTTTAGTTTTTTACAGAAAAATAGTTGGATAAAAAAAATAAAATAATTGTTTTCTTTTTTGAAGAAGAAATAGGTTCCATCAATTCATCAACTCATCAATTCATTGAAGCATTTTGTTTGAGTGAATTTCAGGATGCAGAGAGAGACAAAAGAGACAAAAGCAAAATTTGTGTGAAGAAATAAGGAGTGTGGGGGTTTTGATAATGAGGAAGAAACATTGAAATGTTCAAAATAAAACCTCGAAAGCTTGAGCTTTAATAATTTTTCCACCTCTTCCTCCAACTTTTCCTCCTGAAAGACGATGAAGCACACTATTTGAAGCTACATATATTATTGTTAATCAAAAAAATATTTTCCTTTTTTTAAAAAAAAACAAAGACAAAATAAAATAAAATAAAATAAAATAAAATAAAATAAAATAAAATAAAATAATAAAGTAAAAATAAGAAATAATAAATACCTTGAACGTTTTGTTGAGTTCTATTATTGAATTGTCTTCCTTGTGCACCTCTCTTAATATTAGTATTTGCACCAACTCGACCTCCTCGAGCAACTCTAGCCTGAACCGACTTTCCTCTAACTCCACCTCTTCCTCCTCCTACTTTTCCTCCTCTTTGTTTGTTACTTGTAATAATTTGATCAAGGGATTTATCAAGTTTATCAGCCATTTTTTTAAAAAAGTTTACTTTGATTTATTGGTTTTTTTAAAAGGTTTTATTGATTGATGATGATGATGATGATGATGATGATGATGATTTGAGGGGGATTGGATTGGATCTTTTTTTATTTTTTTTTATTTTGATTTTTTTTTTTTTTTGGCGGGAATTTTTTTTTTTTTTTTTTTTTTTTTTTTTTTTTTTTTTTTTGGGGGGAATTTTTTTTTTTTTTTTTTTTTTCAAAAAACACTTAGAAATCACTTTGAAGATGGACCTAAAGACATATATATATAACAAATTTGATTAATTAGAATTGAAATATCATTTATTTCCTTTCCTTTACTTTTGTTGTATTTGATGAAATAAAATTGTGAACCAAAATCAAATGTGTTTAAAAACTTAAATACTGATCAGAAAGGAGAACTACAATTACAAAGATAGAAGTAGCATCACCATCTATAGAAAATAATATTACACGCAAGAAAGAAAAAAAACAAAGATGATAATAATAAAAGTTACTAGCAAATCCAAATTTCAATCTAAGTTTTGCTCTTGTTTCATTTGGATTTCTTTCATATGATTCTAATAATTTAACAATTTCCATCCATTTTGTTCTTCTTTCTTGATAGTCTCCATCAATTTCCCAAAACCTATCTCCAACTTTTGTCCTTGCAGTTTCAATCACTATTCTTCCTAGATGATTTTTTACTCTTAAATTGACTTCTTTTTCATGTGCTAGTATATATTCCATCATTTCAATTTGTCCACTTTCACAAACAACATGCAAAGGTGTCCAACCATCTCTACTTGGTTCATTGACATCAATTCTTTTGTCATTTAATAATAATTTTACAATTTCATTATGTCTATTTTTACAAGCAATATAAATAGGTGTTCGACCATATGGACCTCTTTGATTGATACTATCAATTCTTTCATCATTTAATAATAATTTCACAATTTCAATATGTCCTTCAAAACAAGCACTATAAAGAGGTGTTGTTCCATCTTTTGTTGAATTATTGATATCAACAACTCTTTCATCATTTAATAATAATTTCACAATATCAATATGTCCATTTTCACAAGCAAAATGAAAAGGTGTTTCGTTATATTCGTTTGCTTGACCGATAACAACTCTTTCATCATTTAATAATAATTTAACAATTTCAATCTGTCCTTCTTGACAAGCAATAGAAAAAGGTGTTTTACCATCATTCATTGCTTTATTAATATCAGTTCTTTGATTTTGTAAAAATAATTGAACAACTTCAATATGTCCTTCTTGACAAGCAACAGAAAAAGGTGTTTTACCATCTTTATTTGGTTCATTGATATCAACTCTTTCATCATTTAAGAATAGTTTCACAATTTCAATATGTCCATTATAACAAGCACTATAAAAAGATGTCCAACCTTCATTTACTTTATTGATATCAACTCTTTTATCATTTAATAATAATTTAACAATTTCAAGATGTCCTTTACAACAAGCAACATAAAAAGGTGTATTTCCATCTGTTGCTTTATTGATATCAATTCTTTCATCATTTAATAATAATTTCACAATATCAATATGTCCTTCAAAACAAGCAATATAAAGAGGAGTTACTCCATAATAATATTCATGTTCCCAATTAATGTTGATTTGTGGGTTTTGTAGTAATTTTTGAACTTCTTCAATATCTCCGCTTTCACAAGCATTAAATAGTTCTTCTCCCATTTCTTTCTTGATTGATTTCTTTGATTGATTGATTTTTAGATCTTTCTTCTAAAGTTTGATTTTTCGTTCTGGATTTGTTAAAATGTTGATGGAAAATTTAGAAAAAATAAAAAATAATTTCAAAAAAAAAAAATCATTTGGATTTGTCATTTACAGGTAATCAAATTTTGAAACAATTTCGAAGTGTTCTTTGGAGATTTTTATTCCAACATTCATTTTTTTCATTCAGTTTTTTTGATTCTTTTTCATCATCTGGCTAATTATTTTGGGGGAATAAGAAAAATTCTTGATGTACTTCCTCCTTGAATAGTTTTAGTTCCATTAATAATATAGGTATTGTTATTAATTTGAATTAAAATTGAATCATATGTCCAATCATCATTAGTTGAATTTAATGTGATGTAAATTGAAGTGAGGGGTAAGATTTCAATTAAGATTCTTTGAGAAATAAAAGTCTGACCAACTTGAGCATTAGTTTGAATTTCATTAGAAAAAGTTCTCATTCCATTTCCTTCAAATAACATTGAAATTGTTCCTATTGTTCCAGAATTTGGGTCATTATTGGTTTTAGTTGTGATAGAATAAATTGCAGGAAGGATTTGACAATTGATTCCAGTAAAAGAATCTGGACATTGACAAGAATAAGAATTAATTCCATCAAGACATTTGCCTCCATTTATGCAAGGATTTGATTCACATTCATTGTTATTTACTTCACAATTATGACCTGAGAATCCTGGAATACATATACAAGTTGATAAAGGTGGACCAGAAGGGGATCCACCATTTAAACATGGAGTAGGTCCACAATATTTATTGAGATTTGAAGAAAAGTGTTCAAAGATAAAGATAGCATCCAAAACACCAGCTCCTGAAACATCATCAAATCCAGGTGTTGAAACATCAATGACTGAACTAAATAAAAGTGTTTTAAGGACAGAAAGATTGACTTTTGAGATTGATAAAATTAAAGCAACTAAAGAAGCAGCATGAGATACTGAAGCAGAAGTTCCATAAAATGTTTCATATCCTGGAGTTGAAGTTGAGACTCCATCAACAGCAACAAAATCTGGTTTAGCTCTTAATTTTCCTCCAGTTGAAAGAAAGTTATTAGGAGTTATAGCAACTCCATTTTCAAAGAAAATTCTTCTTGGTCCATCAGATGAATAAGGTTGAGGATTTAAGGGATGACAACTTTTAGAAATTTGAAAGAATGATTCTGATTGAAGACCAATAGCACCAATTGCAAAAGCTCCATCTGCAGTTGAATGCCCTGATATCGCACCATTTGTTGAGAATTGAAGAGTTCCACTTTCAAAAATCATAACTCGAATAAATCTTTGAGGTCCAGAATATCTTGCAATAACAATAGAATAACCTGAACCTTTTGGGATTTCAACAATCTCATAAGCCAAGACATAACTTGTTGAGGATGCAACAATATTATGATTAGAGTCGATCAGAAATAAATCATAATCTGCTTCTGGGGAGCTAAATAGATCTGCCCATTGGAGAACAATAAATTTAGAAGAAGAATTATCACCACTAACTTGATTAAATGGTGAACCTGTTGAATAAACATGATAATCAAGATAACTTGTACCATTAATAATTGTTGTACTATTAATTCCAGAGCTATTGTAATTTCCTTCCCATGTTTGACTTTGAGATGAGTAAAAGTTTCCAAAATCACCAGCTGCTGAGAAATATGCAACACCATTGGTAGCCACTTGATTAATAGCTTGTGCAATGATTCCATCTTCAAAAGCTGGTTCAGTAATATAAAAGATATCATCAACAATAATTGAACATCCAGCATTAGCTAAATTTATAATATTTTCAGCAAACGAAGTTTCGGAACGAGATCCTGTTGCAAAATAGAGTTCAGCTCCTGGTGCCATAGTATAAATAATTTCAAGCATGGCAGTTCCCTCTCCAGTTCCTTGAATATTATCTAAAACTGTAACAAGTGGTAAATATCCTTGATTCTGAACAACTTCAAGATGATCAACAGAATCAGAAATAACTCCAATTTTAATTCCACTGCCATCTATATTTGGATAAAGTTTTCTAAGTTGATCAACTCTATGAGCAATAACTCCTTCAGTTGTGTTAACTTTATTCATCAAAGCACTTGTTGATGGAAAAATGGAAAAGACATCTTTTCTTTGTGAGAGGATGTTAATGAGAGTTGATGGGATTATTGCTTGAATTGAATGAAATTGAGTGGATTTAAAAAGTATTTCTCCTCCAAAATGTTCAATAATTGTAATAAGTTCATCTGAAATCTCAGCTTTGAGTTCAACTTTAAAAAAATTTTCTTTTCTTCCTTCTTGGATGGATTGAGATTGAATATTGTGATTTAAAGATTTTCTAATTTGTTGAGAAATTGAAAAATCTAACTCTGGCCAAAATGAAGAAGATATTTTTCTTGGATGGTTAGCAATTTTGATTGTTTCTTTTAATTTGGAATACTCATGTAGTTGTAATAAAAGTACATCTGAAATTGAATCTTGAAATGTGGAAGCATTGATGGTGATGATACCTAATTAATATTTACTAATATAATTTCATGTCAAATACCAAACTTTAAAGAAAAAAAAAAAAAAATGAGAGTAAGAAATTTTTTGAAAAAAAAAAAAATGAAAAATACCAAGTAATAAATAAATGGCCACTCGAAAAAGAAGAGAAGAAAATATGTTGACTTTTGACATTTGAATTTTGAGCTTTTCAAACAAAGGTAGATAAAAACTTGTTGGTAAAAGTGGTCTGTGTTTGAGAAGTTTATTTGATTCTAAAGCGGAGAAGAAAGAAAGTTGTTGATTGAGAAAACAAAAACAAAAAAAAAAAAAAAAAAAAAAAAAACTTAAAAAAAAAAAAAAAAAAAAAAAAAAAAAAGAAAACCTTGAAAAAAAATAAATCATCTTCAGGGGAAATAAATTCAAAGAACAATTCTTGTGACACATGAATGATTGACTTCTTTTGAGTCATATCAATGGGCAATCTTTTGAACTTTGTGCAAAAAATGTAATGTTTGAACTGCACTTAATAAATTATCGAAGTCACAAAAAAAAATGAAATTTTTGAGCATCATGTTGACAGCTTATTGGTGAGTAATTGAGACAAAGAAAAATGTTCTTGAAACTAAAATGAATCATTTAATTAACACCAAACATACAAAACTATTGTGACATACGCGACTGAGAAGTAGTTTTTTCTTTAGCTTGATTTACGGCAAATCCAGCTCTTGCTAAAGAAAATTTCAACTAGAGATTTTTGGCAACAAATGTATCCGAGCGAAAAGAAAAGGAAGTCAAAATACCAATCTTGAAAAACTATCCGAAACGAAAACTAAAGAGAGAATCAAATTTGGGACGCATACTCAAAGGAACAAAAATTCAGGTGTCAGTTATAAATCAAAATACCTTTGGAGATCATTTATTTCCTTTATTGTTCAAGAAAATGTTGGTACAACTGTCGATCTTCAGAATTTGTTGTTAGCTAATTTTGCTCCAGGATCGACAAAATTAGGAAGTTCTTTCCTATCAATGGTTCTGAAAAAAACAAATGGAACAATTCAAACCGCTGACTATATGTCATGTTTGTGTTCATTTAAAGTACTTAATTCGATTAGTTGTCTACAGGGAGATTGTACCTGGAAAATTAGAGGAGTTATTGAAATCTTGCTCTTTCAAGACCAATTTGGAACAAGATCTTCAAAAATATTATTCTGAAGATTATCGAAATACAGAAAAAATTTTACTGGACTAAAATTAAATCTGCAAGAAATATTAACTGCTCTAACTAATTCAGAAATTTTCAAAGGAAATAATTTACTTCAGGATTTTCTGTTCTATTCCTTATTTTTTCTTGTAACTGTCGGATCGAAAAAGGACTTCCTCAAATCTTGCAATTTAGTTCAAAATCTTCAAGATTATTTCTCTGAAGATTATAGGAATATCGAAAAAAATTTACGAATGCTGATAATATCTTGTTGGAAAAGGCCTACAAAGCTCATTGATTGAGCATAAAAAAAGTTGTTATGTTGATGGACATGAGAGAGAAGGCTAAAAAAAATTACAACCAAATTGCAAACCAAGCCAAAAACTAATCACAAAGGGAAGTGAGAAAAAAAACAAGAAAAAGCGCAAGTGGAATTCAGGAAGAATTAAACCCCAAGAAAATTTGCTGGGGATAAAATGACTACCACCGCTCAAATTGAAGCTCAACAAAAGTTAGCGTATAAATCAATGCTCCACTAAAGAAAAACTGTCCACTAACGGAAAAAAAGAAAATACACATGAGCAATTCATGGAATTGTTAATTCAAGAATCCAAGGAGTTCGATGAGATTTATCAAAAAAGAGGGAGAAATTGAAAAGAGAAGAAAAGAAATTGAGGATGACTAGGACGAAGAAAAAATAAAGAGGAGTTGTAAAACAAAATAAACGGCGAATGAAAAAATAATATTGCCTCTTTTACTTTAATTAAAGGCATCGTGGGGGATTGAATGAGAAGAAAATTTTGTTCCAAGAAATTATCTCATTAAATAGATGATGCAAAAGTATTGAAGAAGCAACTATAAACCTGAGAAAAATCAATCAGAAATTGATTAGATTTGGTGCTGCATAAACCAAAAAATCAAGCAGAAAAAAGCTTGAGCGGAAGCGAAAATTTCGCCATTTTTTTCTGTTTTTTTTCTTTTTTCTATTTTTTTTTCCAAAAACAAAACAAGTCGGCAATGTCAAGAGGAAACATCAACACTCTCAAGCTTAAGCTCATGATGTATTTCACTTTCCTTTCTACTTCTTTCCATTTTTCTAATCACCTCTAATTTACCTAATTTGTGATTTTAGGAGCGATAGTAAAGATAAAACATTGAGAAAGAATTATTTGACCTCGAGTAGTAACCATTTTGAACATTTTACAATGACGACGTTAACTAAGGGAGATTTAAAACAAGCTGTGAGATTACCTGATGCTGAAACAAAATTGGAATGGCTTGCTGTTAATAGTAATTTCTCTTTTTTCTACAGAAATAATTTATCAAAAAAAAAAAAAAAAAAAAAAATCATAAATAAATAAATAAAGGTCTTGATTTTTTTAATCAAATGAATTTATTATATGGAAGCATCTTAAATTTTTGTACACATGAAACATGTCCCATCATGAATGCTGGACCAAAGTAAACTCTTTCTTTTGAATTAAACTCTGATTTTTTTTTTTTTTTTCTGGATTGATTGAGCTTTGTAATATTATAGATATGAATATTATTGGGAAGATCCAAAAAGTGCAAAGAAATTAGTTAAATGTTCTGCTCCAGATTATATGGAAAATATGATGAAATGGTTAGAAGAACAAATTGAATCAGGAAAACTTTTTCCAACAAGACCTGGTTTACTTTCTTCGTTTTTTTTTTCTTTACTTTTTTCTTTATAACATTTTTTAAATTGAAAATAAAAATAGAAATCGATTTTCCTCTTGATTTTGAAAATACAATCAAAAGTATCTTCAAATGGATTTTTCGTTGTTATGCACATATTTATTATAACCATCTTCAAACAATTGAAGCAATGGGAGAAGAGGCTCATTTAAATACTTGTTTTCAAGTAATTTTGATCTCTTTTTTCCTTTTTTTTTATTTTAAAAAAATTACAAATCATCATTCTAATCGTAATTAAATAGTTATTTATCTTATTTGCTCTGGAATTTAATCTCTTGGATAAAAAAGAAACTCAACCACTATCTAAAATAATCAATCAACTGTAAATTAATTTCCATTAAGTTTATTGATTATTTATTTATTGTACCATTACAAAAACAACCAAACAAAATAAAAATAAAAAATCCAAATCTAATTAATCAATTTCAACACATATTTTTCTCAACTTTTATTTCTTTGCTAGGATTGATGAAACTTTCAACTTTTGTCTTCAACTTTAGGAAAATAAAAAATAGAATCACATTGCACGTGACTTAATTGTCCGAAAAAAAAAATAAAAATGAAAATAAATGAAAGATTTTACCAAAAATCTCACTCCAACAATCATAATAAAACCATCATAAAAATTAAAGGATTTACTCAACTTTAAAAAAAATATAATAGATACTAAATCTTTCATTTGTTCATTTACTTTTTTTTTTTATAACAGGGAGAAGAGAAAATCGAATGGAAGGGAAACAAACAGTGAGGATTGAAGTGCGACCAGATGAGGCACTTGAATGTGATATCTATGGAGATTTGAAGAAAAATCTAAGTATGATTCCTTTTTAAATTATGAACATTTTCATTTCTTATTATTCATATCTTTCTAAATCTTAATTCTGATCTTTTAATTGTAATCTAGTTTTCTTGTTTCATGGAGGTAATATATTTTGAGATCTTCAAAGAACATTTTTCTTTGATTTCATGTATTTTATATTTGATTTCATATATTAATTGATTGAAATAGGTGGACAAACTCGTTATTCATGGGATGCTGTTGCTCAAAAACTTTTTCGTGAAGGTTATTGTGCAATCACTGTAGATACAAAAGTACAAAATTTTTTATTTTATTATTTGAAATGTCAAATTCGAAAAATGAATAACAAATTGGAATAATAGGGACATGGAAATAGTTACTGGGATAAAACTAAAAATTATAGCTCTGATTCAATGGCTGATGATCTTTTATTACTTGTTGACAATCCAATTTTTAAAGAATTTACTCATCTTAGAGCTTTAAAACCAATCTTAATTGGTGCTTCTCTTGGAGGTTTTTTAATTCTTTCTTCAAAACTTCAATTCAATGAAATCTAAAAATTTCGAAGGAATCTTTTCGATGATTGCTCAATCAAAAAAGAATATCTGTTCTGCAATTATTCTTGTTGACATTACTCCAAAAATGGATCCAAAAGGAGGTATAATTCTAATTAAATTAAGCATCGAAATAATGAACTAAAATCTTCCTTTCTTCAAATTCTTCAAAAGTCAATAAAGTGATGAGTTTTTTGAGTGAAAATGCTGAATTGGGATTTTCATCACTTGAAGAAGTTATTCAATCAATTCAAAATTATCAACCACATAGAAAGGTATTTTCTTTTCACTCTTTGTTAAATAACAATCACAAAAGAGTCTCTTTATTTATTGATTTAGAGAACATCAAATTTGGAAACTGTTCAAAAAAATTTGAGATTTAGAAATGGTAAATATTATTGGCATTGGGACCCAGCATTCGTTAGTTGGAGACAAGTACTTTTCATTTCATTTTCATTATTTTTTTTAAAATTAAATTCAATTAATAAAGGATGAAAGTCTTGCTCCAGGGATGGCCAAATATGAAGAATATTTATGGTCTTGTGCTGAAAAATGTAGAGTTCCAATGTTTTTAATCCGTGGACAATTGAGCAATCTTATCACTGAAGAAACTGCAATTGAATTTACACAAAGAATTCCAAATTCAACTTATGTCGATGTAATAGATGCTGCACATATGGTTTTCTTTTCTTTTTTTTTCTTA
>ERZ778024.2167-NODE-2167-length-18571-cov-6.311244_pt1 | contig 18571 bp, 20 predicted proteins | sample MGYA00375754_ERZ778024 | MGnify/ENA primary metagenome ERZ778024 (study PRJEB29350, sample SAMN05389827) | bioreactor metagenome | isolation source: Thiocyanate bioreactor | place: South Africa: University of Cape Town | collected 2014-02-18 ...
CATTTTGTTCCTTTTTTTTTTAAAACCCAAAACAAAATCTTTTATAGAGATTCAGAAAAAGAAGAAGGAGAAATAACTGATGAAGAATGATCAATTTATTCAAAAAAAAAACAAGGATCAAAATTTTAAAAAAAAATAAAGATTTGTACAAATGAACCAATAAATGTTTTGGAATTTAACAAAACTCAAAAAGGAAAAGGTCTATTTTTCAATAATATATTAATCAGTTATAAATACAAAAAATCATAATTACACATTTCTATTATTATTCCTTTTGTTGATTTTGACCTAAGGATTCTTGAATAAGTTGAGTCCATCTCTCAAAACTAATTTTATCTGGAGCCTTTTTTTTAAAGAAAGAAAATGAAAAATCAATTAAGGTGAAGATGAATCAATAAATAGAAAATGAAGATGAAAATGAAAATCAATAGATAGAAAAAGAAATTACTGCTAGGACATATACTTTTGATTTTGTATCCAAAGAGAAACAAAAGTCCTTTTTAAATTGAGAAGGAGGATTTAAAGAAATTGATTGAACTGAATCCAAGCTAATAAAGTTTCGAGGAGGTCCATCTTCTTCTGCAGTCCATTGAAGTACTTTGTCTTTTTGTGAAAATGTAAAATGTCTTCGTTGAAATGTTTTCTTTCTTAAGCCACCTAGTTTTAACATCCAACCTTGAAATCTGTTTTCTAATGGGCTATCAATTTCTTCTTCTTCCACTTCTACTTCTAATTTATTTTGAGAATTGAATTCTTTTTCTTTTTTTCTTTTTTTTTCATATTTGAATTTTTTTTTAAACAAAAGAAAAGAAACCTAAATGTGATGATACAATATCACCATCAGATGTTGGAAGTGTTCCATGAACCATCACACTTGAATTTAATGTTAATAATTGATCTAAACATTCCCTTTCTAAAATAAATTGAGATTTTCTAGAGAAGAGATGTGTCAAAGGCTCTGATGATGATCCATTAGCTTTTAATACAAGGATATGTCCATCATTAGTTCCAATAATGATTTGATTTTTTTCAGTATTATTTAACATAACTCTTAATTTTCCAGGTAAATAAATTGCTGTTGATAATTTTCCTGTTTGTAAATCCCATACTATAATTCTAGTTTCATTCTCTGAATATGATAATAAATAATGACAATCTTTAGTAAACATGAGACGATTTGCAGCAAAAGATAAATTTTCAAAAATGTGAAGTTTTTTTCCTTTTTTTAAATCCCAAATAATAATAGTTTTATCAGTAGATGCAGAAGCAAGGTACTTTTCTTGATGGTCTAAACAAATAAAATTGATTTTCTCTTTATGATTTTCTAATTTAAATTTAATTGTCTTTGATGCAAGGTCCCAGATAATGACTTTTTTATCAGATGATCCAGAAATGAGCAAGTCTCCATTTTTGGTTGCTACAACATGTTGAACTTTATCTTCATGTCCTTCAAGATTTTTAACTTCTCCTGTCTCAAGATTCATAATTTTAATAAGTTTAGATTCTTCAAATTTATCTGTAGGTGTTCCATAATAATATATTACACAAAGATTTTGAGGTAATGGAAGAACAGTACTAGCACGAAATTTTGTTGTATAAAGTTGAATGTAATCTTTCCAAACACAAACAAAACCTCGAGTTGTGATAGTAATTAAATACTTTTGATTTTCAGAAAAAAATGCAGAAGAAATAGCAAATGCTTCAGTTCCTTTGTTCATTGTTGAAATTTGTTTTGTTTCAAAGGTTTCCAAGTTCCATAAATACCAAACCATATGACGATGAAAATAACTAATTGCTGTTTGATTATCAGGAGCAATTTCAACTCCATCTATCTCTGATTTTTTCATATTTAACAAATTTCTAACAAAGTTTCCTGTTTCTAAATCCCACATTTTCATGATTGAAGTTGAGTCACAAGATAAAAGAAATTTTCCATTTTGAAAAAGTGAGAAAGATGTAATTCCTTTTTTATGGTGTTGATAAGGAAGGAAGTCAGATAAATTATCAATATTATCTTCATTGATGTTATCAAAACTTTCATTAAGAGTTTGTTCAGAAGGTGAGTGATGTAGTCTTAATTTTGATCCAGATTTACTAAGACTGGGAGATGTCGTTTCAAAACTTAAATCTTGATCTTCTAAAGGTTCATCTTCATCTTCATCTTCACCTTGGTCTTCATTTATTGGAAAAATAATTCTATGATCTCCAAATACTGTTTCATGACTTTTTTCAAGATTAAAAAAATTCCATATTTTAAGTGTATGATCATTTGAAGAAGTGGCAATGATATCTTCATTTGTAAATGTTTTAATTTTGAAAGATGAAGTAATACCATCTTGATGACCCTTTGGATGAAGAATTAGTTGCCCTGTTTTTAGTTCACAAATTCTGGGTCGATTTTCACCTTTAGTAGAAATAAATATAAATTCATCTTGAATTAATTCAAGTGCTGTGATATCTTGTTCTAAAGATTGAGTAATTTGATAAAGAAGGGTTCCAGTTTCAACATTAAAGACACTCACAATTCCTGAATAATCTCCTGTTACAAGATATTTTTCATCTAAAGTGAGTTTAATAAATATACAACTACTTAATGGATTTGAAGTTCTATGAAAGATTTCCTTTTCACTTTGAATGTTAATCATTGCTAAAGTCAAACCTCCAATTATCAATCGAGTTTTGTCCATGGTTAAACGCACTTTATTAATTGAGTAACCAGCAAATTGTTCTTTGAAAATTTTGAGTATTGTCTTTTTTTCAAAATCCCAAACAATAACAACATCATCTTGAGAACAACTAACCAAAATCTTTCCATCATTTGAAATATCAATATCTAAAATCTCTTCTTGAGATCCCTCCAAAATTGAAACTATTTCACCAGTATCTAAACTCCAAATTTTTATAAGTTTCTGAGTTGCTGAAATAGCAAATTGAGAATCATTTGTAATAATTGTTCGACATTTTCCTTCTACATGACCAACTAAAGTTCGAATCAATTCTCCAGTTTCTAAATTCCAAACTAAAATATCATGATTTTCTGAAAATTCACCAAGATAATAATAACAAATTAAATACTTTGAATCATTTGAAATACATAATCCTCGAACAGGTTCTGGTTGATTTTGTAAATCATGAATTAAAGTTCCAGAGTTCAAATTCCAAATTTTTATTGTTTTATCTTCAGAAGATGAAACAAGATAAACTCCATTGGGCGAAATGGTTACAGCTATAACAGGTCCTGAGTGACCTTCCAAAGTCCTTTGAGATACTTCATGAGGTGGAGAAAGACAAGGATAAAGTGGCATTAAGGGTAATGAATTTTCACCAAAATTTTTTGCATCAATAATTAATTTTCCAAGAAGTGGAGAATCCGATTTATGGACATAATTAGCCAATCTCCCAACTATTTCGGGTGCAATATTTCTAGCATCAAAATGAATTGCTGAAGCAGAGAGTATTAAAGTTGATCTTAGAAATTTGATTTCCCAATCATCAATAAAAATTTCTTTTGCAAGTTTAAAGTCAGATAAAAGTTCTGGTAATGATAATGCTCGAATTTTTGTTAAAATGAATTCCAAATTAAATAATGTATGTTCTTTAAGAGCAGTTAAATTTCCTCCAAGGATCAAGTGATAAGGTAATAATGATAATTTTCTATAATTGAAAGCTTTTTCATCATCTAGTTCAAAAAATAATGGTTGATTTGAGATTAATCTATCCATTCCTTCTTCATTAAAGTTTGGTAATGGTTTTTTCCTATTTACCCAAGTTCCAAGATAATATTCAGAACAAATCAAATGAAGTTTTCTTTCTAATTCGCTTCCCTTTGAGCTAATAAAAAAAAAAGAAGAGAAAAGAAAAGAAAAGAAAAGAAAGAAAGAGAGTTAAGAAAATGATACCAAAGCAGTAAAATAAAAAGAAAAAAGAAAAAATTTCAAAAATAAAAATAAAAAAAATAAAATTAAAAAAAAAAATAAAATTAAAATTAAAAAAACTTTGAATCAGAATGCAAATATCGTTTCCTAATTACTTGTGGATATTGATTGTGTGCCCATGAAAGAACTACTTTTTGATCTCTTTCATTTTCTATCAAAAAATGGTTTAAATCACTTTTAATTTTCATCCAAAGATATGAAGGGATCCGTTGAACTGATGGTAAACATTGATGATAAACTTCATTCCATACTTCATCATCAAGAGAGAGTAAATCTTCTAATTCTAATTCCGAAAATCCATTCTTTGATATTGTAATAAAACTAAGAAAATGAGAAACCAAAATGAATCCATGTTTCAGTTCAAGTTTTTCAATAAAAGTATTGAAGAGTTCTGATATGTTAGATCCAATTCTCATTTCTTCAATGGAAGTAAAAGATGTCCAAGTCAAAGAATTATGATTCAGAAGTTTGATGAAAAGAGGAAGTGGGGAATTTGAAAAATATTCAAAAATCTTTTGCCTTTGTAAAGAAGTTAAAGTTCTATTAAAAGAGGCAAGGAAACTTGTAAATATCTCAACATTTGTTGAAAGGTCTAAAGGCGTAACTTCTTTAAATTGAGTGGTATTTGGAAAAGATGTTTTGAGAGATTCTAAATTGGTTGTTTTTCCATCATCTAAAGAGGTTCCAATCGAAATAATGAATGCAACAAATGGTGGAAGTCTTCTTGGAATCCAATTCAATAAAAAGGATTTATCATCAAGTTTGTCAAGAGAATCTAAAAATATGACAAGAGGTTCATCTTTTGTTGCCAAAGATAAGAGCTTATGGAATTGAACAATTAAAAGATTATCATTATCTGTGATGATAGGTAAATCATTTTCAGAAATCTTATTTAATTGATAACAAAGACTTAAAATCAATCTCCGAACTGTTGAACTTGAAGAAGTAGTACCACAATAACGAACAATAGTTCTTCGATTTTTAGGTGATTGTAATGATGAGTTAAGTGATGCTTTTGCCATGATAGTTGTTTTCCCACTTCCACTTTCTCCAAAAATAATAAAAGGAGTTTGATGAATCAATCCATTTGCGAAACAATCTTGAATATAACTTTCAATATCTAAAAGGGTATCATCTCTTCCCTTTACATTTTCAGAGAGTGATTGAGTTTTTGTGAGATGTCGAAGAACTTCCTCTACAACTGGATCATAGCTTAAATCATTTATTAATCCTTTTTTTCCAATTTCAATTAATCCAATCATAATTTCATAAGTTTTATCTGATACATTTTCAATATATTCTGTCTTACTTTCATTTTCATGATTAAGAAGATCTTTTGTCCAATCTAAATGACATTGAAAAAGTCTATTTGGTGGGATTGTTTCAATAAGTTTACATCTTAAATTAGCTAACATGTGTTGTGCTTCTTCATTTATAACATCTTTTTCCTTTTCCAAAAAATCAAGATAGTTTCTTGCTTCATCCTTTTCCCAATCAATTAAATGATCGAAGATTCTCAAAAAATATACATAAGTATTTAATTTCTCAAAATTTAAGATTCCTTGAAGAAATTCTTGATGAATCACTAAAGAAAAAAAAAATTAAAAGAAATCAAGAAGAATCAAAATATCAATCAAAATAACTTCAAAATAATTTTTAAAAAAAATTTTTACAAGAACTTTGATAATGTTCAATTGTTGATTCTGGAATTTTTCCTTGAAGATGAGGGGAACTAAATTTAAGTAATGATTGAAGTTGTTTAGATATTTGTTTCCATAATTGTCTATCTTGATATTGGAGATCTGGAGCTTCATAATTATCAAAATTTTGAAGTTTAGAATTAATAGGAATGAGAATATAGTTAGAAGGAACTGAGTTTTCATCTTTTTGAAACCATTCATCGAGTAATTTAACAGATTCTCCATGATCAAGTAATGTTTGACGAATTAATTCAAAATCTGATGAAGTGATTCTTGAAGGAAATAGAGAAGATCCATATTTTTGACCAATAAATCCCTTCATTTTAGTTTTAATAAGAATTAAATAAATTTTAAATTGTAAGTTGAAATTTAAAATTCAAACCAAAAAAACTGGTCCATCAGATAATCTTTCAGAATTAGAAATTTCTTCCAAACTTAATGAAGAAACAATTTCATCATCAATGAATTCTTCTTTCATTCCCAAATATAAATCTACTACCTAAAATTTGATTATTTTGATTATTTTCGTTTTGATTTTTCACAAAATAAGAATCAAATAAGAAAAATCGACTTGAAAATCATCTCCAAACTTCACTTGACAATACTCTTGTAACATTGGAAAGATATTTTGTCGAAAATAACATCTTTCCACAATATGATCTATTATTATTAATTGATTTTATGAACAACAAAGAATAAATCAGATAAATGAAAAAAAACAATACCAGAACTTGATGTAACAAACAATTTGATCAAATGTGAAGGGGATCTCGGTAGCTCATCCAATGATCCATCCAGGATATTACAAAACGAGAGAGCAACTGAAGGAGATAAGAACTTCACCTTCTTATTTGAATTGAAACTCATTTGCAAGTTAATCAAAGGAAAACAAGCTTCTCTATTTCAAAACAAAGTGATATATTGATTGTTTGCTTTGATTACTTTGATTGTTAGCTTGTTTGGACCTAAAATAGAGAGATAAATAAAAGATGTCAGAATATTAGAAAGTGATAAGATGAATTAAAAGCTTTTGAGTCAATTCAATCAATGGATTGATTGTATGAAAGAATTCATGAATCATTGAATCAGTTCAATTGAATTGATGGATCAGTCATTGTTGTTATTGAATTGATAGGAATTTACCCAATTTTGTTTCGAATCAAATCATACACTTATACAAAAATATGATAGAGAATCCAAATTTCATACTATTTCAAGGTGTTAACTTATTGAAATTCGTCTCAAATTCATGAATCAACAAGTCACTGACAGTTATTTATTTTTATTTTTGCAAAAATTCAATCTCACAAATTAAATTTCAATTAATTTGATAAAGGTAACAAATCAATTATAAATTTATAATTAATTTGTTACGTTTTAGAATTCAGAATATTGATATATTTTTTGAATTCTTGCTTCTGTTGTAACTCTTTCAATATTTCTTATTAGATCGTTTGACATTTTCAATAACAGAGAGTTTATGAGATGAGTGAGATTAATTGTGTTTGTCAAAAAAATTCGAAATAATACATTTTTAAGAAATTTTGAATGTTTCTTTAATATTGCATTTATTGAACAAAAACATTAAAGATCAAACAATGTCATTGACTTTTATGTTGCATTTATTGATCAACTTTCTCCTGTTCTGAAAGAAATACTCCAAAAGGTGGTTGCATTTATTGACTGATATACAACAGTTTCTAATGGTTGATCAATTGGTGGTAGTCACAAAAAAATTAACTTCACATATTGGTCAGACTTTTACAATATTCGCTTCTTCTCCTTCTCCTTCGGTGAGTACTACTTAAAATATTGATTGTCATCGTGCTATCGTCACAAGAGTGCTATAGAGAAACAGATTGTCCTATCTAGTCTCGTCTCGTCTCGTCTTGACTCCAAACTCTCGATACTGATCCAGAGAGAGAAAAAAAACGCCTAATTTGAGAGAGAGTGTTCCTATCTTGATTGTAATGAGAAAAATACAACTAAGAAGCGCAATCAAATTCGAAAATCATTTTCAGAGGTTCCAGATGGTATTGGCTTCCCACTTTACTGTGACAAATTTGAACACTCATCTTTAATGAATAAGAAGATTCAACACTTAACCGATGAAAGTTTCCATCTAAAAATTAATTAATGATTATCGAAAAAAAATTTTTTAAATTTTTTTTTTTTGACATTTTTTTTTTTTTTTTTTTGATATGAATTTTTCCAAGAATTTTTTCTTTTTTTTTTGCAATCAATTTTTTTTTTTTCAAAAGTCAAGTCGAATTTTTTTTGCAACATTTATTACAACTCATTCATTATTAACAATAATATAATTTGATTACAACTCTCTTATTTGATTCAACTTGCTTCAATTTTGATGCATATTCTTATTTTATTTAATAATTTCTCTTTCTTCTTCTTTACCTTCTCGCTCATTTTCAGTTTTTTTTTGAAACATTTTTTTCTAAAAATTTCAAATTAATAATTTATTAATATTTATTGAAATATATTTTTTTGTTTCTAGCTAGGAAAGTTAAAGAGTTTGTAATTCTAGTATTCACCTTTGAAAGTTTAAAAAGTAGCTTAATAGTCGTAGGTAGGAATAAAAAGAAGGAAAAAGAAGAAGGAAAAAATGACAACAAAATTAACGAAACAAGAGAAGAAAGAGATTGAGGAGATTGAAAAGGAGACTAAAGATATTCAGAAACAAACCTCAAAAACAGTCGATGAATCAGTCTCTGCAACAAAGAGAATGGTTCAAATGGCGAACCAAACTCATGAAGTTGGGGCTAAAACTATTGAAATGTTAAATGAACAAGGAGGTAAAAAAAAAAAAACAAAATTTCTCTATTACTTATTACTTTCTCAAAAACAATTTTTTTAAAAAATTCTATCTTCTTCAATTTTTTTTAGAACAACTTGATAGAATCGAAGGAAAACAAGATCAACTAGAAAGTAATATGCAAGAAGCTGAAAAACATTTAACAGTTTTAGAAAAATGGTTTTGTTGTTGTTGTGCTAGGAATTCAAACCCAAATAAAAAGAAGAATGGTCAAATGAAAAATAAAGGAAAAGAAACCCAAGCTGAAGATCAAAAACAAGATATGGCAATTGAGATCACAAATGAAAATGGTGAACAAGAAACATACAGTGAGAAGAGAAATGAATTACTAGAAAATAAAGATAATCAATCAAGAAGAGAAAGGAGAGAAAGAAAACATCATGAAGATCAAAGAGAGAATGAGATTGAAGAGAATTTGGATGCTGTTGGAGGACTTTTGAGCTCAATGCTTCAACAATCTCATGAAATGTCAACTATAATTGAGGGTCAAAATGATCAAATTGATAGAATCACTAAAAAAGTGGATAAAAATAGTGAAACAGTCAAAGATCAAACAGGAAGAGTTAAAAATGTTAATACAAGTTTATTTGCTTTCTAACTTAATTATGATAACAAAAAAATAAATAAAAATAAAATAAAAATAAAAATATTATCAAAAAAATTTTATTTTATTATTATTACTATTATTTAAACATTGATAACTCGGCTCAATTTTTGAACTCTGTTTAATAAAATATCTCCTTGTTTGATAACACTTTGATATTGTGCATTTTTAGCATCTGGTCTATTTGTTACAACAATTCCTCCAACTTTATCAATGACACAATTCAATCTTCCACCAGCAATAAATTTTGCAAGTTCACTAAAAAAAAAAATCAATGATTTGAGAAAAGGAAGGAAAAGAAAATGAACAGGAAAGGAAAAAACAAGGGAGAAAGAAAATCGATACCTATCAATAAATTCTTCAGTAACTCCAAATGCTTCAGCCATTGATTGAATTGTCAAACTTCTGTACGATTCTAACAATTGAGCATAGGCTGTAACTTTCATTTCTCTGATGTAATAACGATAATGTGAGAAGAGAAAATGATCAGATTTTAAAACTTGTTCTACTTTGGCTATTGAGATAAAAGTTAGAGAGTTGAAAGAAAAAAGATTTTTTTAAAATAAAAAATTACCAAGAGTTTCAAAAAATGACTTGTAGTCACATTTGTAGAGGGAATTTACATATAATTCAAAATGTTCAATCTCTCTAATAACTTCAAGAATTTCTGGAGCATTAATAACTTTCTTTGTGGTTGTAACTCGATCAAGAGAGACCATAGAACAAATAAGAGTATATTTCACAAAAGTAGTATAATCCATTAGCTGTATTTAATTAGAGTTGAGCAAGAAAAAGAAAAAAAAGAAAAAAAAGAAAAAAGAAAGAAAAAAGAAAGAAAAAAGAAAGAAAAAAAAAGACCTCCACACAAGTGAAAGTTGGAAGTGCATCTAAAAATAAATCTGCTGCTGCTCTAAATTGTCTGATTGACATTAAATAACAACCTTCATAAACTTTCAATCTATTTCTTCGATCCCAATCACCTCCTTCTTCAATTAATCTGAGAAAAAAAAAATTAGAAATTGTTAATTTTTTGATTCAAAAAAAAAGAAAGAAAAAAGAAAGAAAACTTTTTAGCTTTAGAAAGATATGAAGTAAGAATGGTACGATCTTCAAAAAAGAATCCAATACGAATTAAAAAGAGAATGACATCAAGTTTATTTCCTGTTCCAACAGATTTTTCATAAACTTTTTCAAAAGCTTCAACAGCATTCTATTAATAATAAAAGTTTGATTTAATTTAATAAAAGTTTAATTAAATTGTTGATTATTTGAAATAAAATTTACTTTGTCTCCAATTTTTGCTAAATATTCAGCTTTTGCAAGAAGAGCTTCTCTAATTTCAGTTTCTCCAGCGTTAGTTTGAGCATCAATAAGTTGATCTTCAAATTTTTGAATTTGAGCTTGATTTTCTAAATCCAAAAAAAAATCCAAAAAAAGTGTCAAAATAAAAAAGATTGTTTTTTTTTTTTTTTTTTTTTTTTTTTTTGAAATTCCAAACCTTGTTCCATTGATTCAAGTAAAAGAGGGTCTACATTCCATCCAAGTTCTTCACTGACAGATTTGTAATAAGGTGCCATTTCTATTTGAAAAAATAATTTCATTCACAAGAAAGAAGGAAGAAAAAAAAAAATTCACTGTTCTTAGTAATTAATCCCATCAATTCAGCAGTAACTTTTTCTTTATCAGATCCAACATCTTGACTTTTTGCTAATAAAAATTTAAGTTGAGGGATAGAAAGATTAGGATTTTGTTCTTCTTGAATTTGTTGATTCTTTTTAGCTTCTATTGACATTTTGTTCTTGTTCTTATTTTCAAAGGTGTTTGTTTATCTAAAAAAATAAATAAAGGTCAGTAATTTGGAAAGGTCAAATATAATAATTCATCAATTGAGATTTAATGAGATTCAAGTATGAAAAGTCAATTCAAAAAGTGTAGATGTTGATATTTCTCTGTTATTTATGGTATGAATTGATGGAATTTGAAATTAAAATTTAATTCAAAATATTTCCCTTTTTCCTTCGCATCACTTTAAATTTCAATTCCTTGACATTCAATTCTCAACTAATAAATTTATCCTAACTTTAATGTTGTTTCAAAAATTCAATTGCAATAGAATTCAATTTGAAAGAAAAAAAAATCAAAGAGGTTGATCGAAGTGTTGATCAATATCAAAAATGCACGACAACTCCAAAAATGTTCTTGTTTTTCCTTTTGCGTCTGTCACAGGAAATTGAATATTAAGTCTTATTGATAATTCAATCTGTTCTTACGAATCTGAATCTATATTTTGTTTTTGAAGACATATTGTGAGACATAATTGAACAATAAGATATGAATAAGATCAATATCAAAAATGCATAACAAAAAATTTCAAAAAATTTCAAAAAAAAAAAAAACCTTCTCTTGCGCTTTTTTCACAGAAAATTGAATTTAATATTGAGTCTTTTGATGAAAATTCAAGATGCCCACTCCTCTCTCTCTTGAATTCTGAATCTATTGTTGAGTTTGAATAACAAGAGATGAATAAGATCAATGTCAAAAAAAAATGCATAACAAAAATTTCAAAAAAAAAAAACTCTTCTTCTTCCAAATTTTTTCACCCAAAATTGAATATTGAAAATCAAAAGACAAGCTGTTCTCTGCTGAATCTGAATCTATGTATATTTTAGTTAGATAGAATTTAAATAATAATAAGAGAAGGAATGAATAATAAGATCAATATCAAAAATGCATAACAAAAAATTTCAGAAAAAAAAAAAAAACCTTCTCTTGCGCTTTTTTCACCCAAAATTGAATATTGAAAATTCAAAAGACAAGCTGTTCTCTGAATTTGAATCTATATTTTTGTTTTTGAATACATATTGTGAGACATAATTGCACAATAAGATCAATATCAAAAATGCATAACAAAAAATTTCAAAAAAAAAAAAAAAAACTGTTTTTGCTTTTCTTGCTTTTTTCACAGAAAATTGAATTTAATATTGAGTCTTTTTTGAAAATTCAAGATGCTCACTATCTCTCTAATTTTGAATCTATGTATTAGATAGAATTGAATAATAATAAGAGATGAATAAGAAGAGTTGAGAGTGGAATAGAAGGAATCGAACCTGGTTTTGTTGTTTTGTTTGTTTTGTTTGTTATGCAAAATAGAACAATTCTCTTTGTTCTTCTCTCATTCCACTCCAACTCTAACTTCAACTCAATGCAACTCAATTCATTTTATAACAATAAACTTTATAACAATCACAACAACAATAACAAGACACTTTGAAAAATATTCATCCATTCATTCATTCAGATTGAGAATTGAATTTAAAGATTGAGTTTTGAAAAGTGAAATGTTTTGAATTAAATAAACTGAATTGGAATGGAAGCGTTAACTACTTCAACTTCATTCTCTTCAATTACTGAGCTTCTATCTCTTCAATGAACTCAATGAAAAAGATTTTTTCTAAATTCAGTGAATTGAAGAATAGAATCTAATAGTCTATTAAGAACTGAATAGATAAAATTTGAAAAAAGAAATGAAAATGCAATGAAAATGTTGACAAATTCTCTCATCCATTCCTATATTTCATATGTTTGGATTTGAATTGAATGCAACAATAAAACAATTGAAACTTAATACAATTCAAGCTGAATGGAATTCAAATTTTGAATTAGTGACTTGTGAAATACTAATATATTATTTGATGAATTGAAGAATAGATTTCGTTGTATGTTGAAGTAACAAAGCATAAAAACAGTTTTTGTGTTAGTGCTCAACTTATTTTTTGAATTAATGACTTTGTTACTTATTAGCTATTTTTGAATTTAGTTTCTTCATTACATTATTTCTACAGTCAACAACAAAAGAGAAATCTAATTCAACAACAATAAAAAAATTAGAGTATAGATATGAATTTTACAGAACAACTTGAAACTGCAACATCTCTCTCAGGAGTTTCCCCAGAGAAATCTATTGAAATCTTCCAAAGTATTTTAAATTCTGAACAACTTAGTAAATTTTTTTTCTTTCATATACTTTCAATTCAATTCAATGGTAAATAAACTTTCTTTTTTTCAAAAAAAAAAGGTGAAGAAGATTCTCGAGTTAAAGAACAAGCTATTCTTAGACTTGCTGAACTTTACCAACAATTACAGTTCGATTTCATTTCTTTTTCAATTTGTAAATCAATACATTTTTAATCATCAATTAAATTAAATCAATTAGAAAAGCACCTGAAATTTGTGAACTTGTTCGTTCAACTAAACCATTTTTATTGACTGTTTCAAAAGCAAAAACTACAAAAATTGGTAAATTCTTTTTTTTTTAAAAAAAAAAATCAAATAGATTCATGATTCATATTTATTTATTTATTAAATAATTAGTAAGGACATTAATTGATCTCCTCTCAAATATTGAGGGAGCAAAAGAACTTCAAATTGAACTTTGTCAAGAATGTATTCAATGGTCAACAGATGAGAAAAGAATCTATTTGAAACAATCTCTTGAAACAAGATTAATTGCTTTGTATTATTTCTTTCTATTATTTCTTTTTTTTTTTTTCCATCATACATTTCAAGATTTCAAAAAAAATAAATGAAATGGATTTTATACAAGATAAATAATTCAAAAAAAAAAAAAAAAAAAAGATATTTGCAAAACAAACAATATGGTGATGCATTAAGATTAATTGGATCCCTTTTGACAGAACTCAAACGTCTTGATGATAAAATGTTATTGGTTGAAGTACAATTATTAGAATCCAAAGTTTGTCTTGAACTTAGAAATCTTCCAAAATCCAAGGTTTTTCTTTTATTATTCGATATTTTATGTGAATCTCAATTTTTCTTTTCTTTTTTTTCCCCTCAAAGGCTGCATTAACATCAGCAAGAACATCCGCAAATGCTATGTATTGTCCTCCATTACTTCAAGCATCTTTAGATATACAATCAGGAATTTTACATGCAGAAGAAAAAGATTTTAAAACAGCGTATTTATTTAATCTGATATACATTTTTCATCCCCCAATTTATTCACTTTAATTTAATTTAATGTATTTAAAATAGTTATTCTTATTTTTATGAAGCCTTTGAAGGATTTTCATCTCAAGATGATAACACAGCTATTCTTGCTTTAAAATATATGCTTTTATGCAAGATTATGCTTCATAATGTATTTTTTCTTTCTTCTATTTATTGCTTTTTTTAATTCATCTGAATATTTTTTTTTATTTTTGAAAAAAAGGCAGATGATGTTTCCTCAATTCTTAATTCAAAAACTGCATTAAGATACGTCAATACAACTCCAACCTCCAAAAAGAATACTATTAATCTTTATACTAGTCTTGATATCGATGCTATGCGTGATGTTGCAAAAGCTGCTCAACATCGTTCTTTAAAATTATTTGAAAAAGCAACAAAAGATCACCCTCATGGTTTATTCTTTTATTTTATTTTTCATTTTTTAAAAAAAAGAAATCTCTTTCCTAACAAACTAATATTATATTGTAGCTCTTGAAGATGATTTAATAATTAAATCACATCTTTCTGATTTATATGACACTTTACTTGAAGGAAATCTTTCAAAAATTGTTGAACCATTTTCAGTTGTTGAGATCAATCATATTGCTACCCTGATAGACCTTCCAATCAAAACTGTTGAAACAAAGTATTCATTTTTTCATTCGCCCAATCTTTCACTCTTTTTTTTTTTCTCTTCTTTTTTCTTTTCTTTTCTCTTTTTGATAACTTTTGATTTTTTAATTTAACTTGACACTTTTTTCTTTTTTTTTTCTTCTTGAACTTTAGGATTTCTCAAATGATTTTAGATAAAAAATTTTATGGTGTCCTTGATCAAGGTGCAGGATGTTTAGTTGTATTTGATGATCCAACTGAAGATGTATTCTTTATTTATTTTATTTTTTTTTTTCCTTTCAAACAACGACAAATAACAACAACAAAAATAAATAGAAAATGTATGAATCCTCTCTTAAAACAATTGCAAATATGAGCAAAGTAACTGATTCATTGTTCCAAAGAGCAGCCAAACTTTCATAAATAATAGTAATAATAAAAAACAATCACATTATTTATGTTTTTTCAATTTTCACCAATTTAACTTGTTTTTTTTTTTTCAATCAAAAAAGTAATTGTGAATAGAAAAATAAAAAGGAAATAACAAAATCTAAAATAAGAGTTTAATCTTGGATTGGTTTTTTTTACATACGTTCCAGAGTTTCAAGAGTTTCATCCAATTCAGCTTTAACTTTCTTAAATTCTTGTTCTTTTTCTTCCAATTCTTGTTCCAAATCCTCTCTTTCAATTTCAAGCTCTTTAACTTTCTTTTCAGCGGCTTCTTTTTTGTCTTGAAGGACTTTTTGTTTTTGAAGAACAGCTTCCAATTGATCTTCAGCACTATCTAAATCACGTTCCAAAAGAGTGGCTTTACGTTGTAAGGCTTCAACATTTTGATCTAAATTTTATTATTTTATTAATTATTAATTATTGTTTTTTTCTTCAAAAATAATAAGTGGAATAATAAAATAATAAAAATAAAAAAGAACCTGATAAATTCGTAGTTTCAGCAGCTTGTTTTTGATTAGCAATACGTTCTTCAGCTTGATCAAGATCATCTTCTAATAAAGCAATTTGGTCTTTGTATTTTTGAACTTCAGCTTCATGTTTTGACATAAGAGCTTCATATTCAGCAATTTTAGCTTCAGCAATTTCGGCTCTTTTAGTAGCCTCGTCTGCTTGAAGACGATATGAGTCCATTTTTCCTTTAATTTTGTCAGCCATCTCTAATTTTATTTAAAATGATTATTAATTAAAGATTTCTCAAATAGATTCAAGTTTATTTATTTATTATTCTATTCTTTTATTAATTAACGCTCGGAAGAGTTATTTTTGAAATTAAAAGAGGGATCTTTTTAAATTAATCAATTTGAATTTGAAATTGAAATTGACTTCTATTTCTTCTTTTTTTTTTTTTTTCATCCCCCTTTCTTTCCCCTTAACTTTCAACTCATTCAAGTTCAATCACTCAATTTTATAAAAATAAAAATTAAATACAATAGATGATAAAACAAAATAATAAAAATAGAAGTAAATAATAAATAACGAGATCTCATCTCAATTAATTTAAAAAAATAGAAATAAAATACAGAAATATAAATAAAACTATAAATATATAAAATAATAAACAACTTATTTTGTTTATTTATATTTGATCTTACAATTAATCTTCTTTTTTTAAAAAAAAAAATTGAAATCATTGTAACCAAAAATTATTAGAGATCTCAAATAATTGAACATATAACTATTTTTAACTTTCAAATAAAATAACAAAATCATAAATCAAAATCAAATTAAAAAAAAACAATAAAATCATTAAAATTTAAACAACAACATTCAATAAAAACAAAACGATTTAATAAAAATCCAAATCAATCATCTTTTAAAATCAGAAAATTAATTTTTGAAGGATTACAAAAAATCTCCAAAATCTCAAAATCTTTTTCAAAATCTTCACCATCTTCCCCCATCTTTCAAAGATATCTTTGATAATAAGATGGTTGAAGTAATTTTTAATGTTTGTGAAGTGATTTTGGGTGATTTTTTATTGATTTTTGAATGATTTTGAGTGATTATCGAGTGATTTTAAGTGATTTTTGTGAGATTTTATAAGTAAAAAAAAAGTGAGACTTTACTTTCAAAAGTCGATCCTTAATTCCAAAAAAAAAAAAAAAAAAAAAAAAAACAAAAAAAGAAAAAAAAAAAAAAAATTTCTCTTTTGAATATTCAGATTCAGACACTTATCAACTCATTAAGTAACACTTAGAACCCCAATAAGTCTCCCAACCTGGACTCTGACACGATGTTTATGGTTGTCTTTACCCTTTTTTAGATTCATTGGAATTTATCAAACAATGTCATAATAATACAAACAAACATGGTGGACATCCGATTTTTCATTTTTCATTTTTTGATTTTTGATTTTTTTTTCTTTGATTTTTTTAAAATTTTTTAAATTTTTCTAATCAGTCGTGGGTCAACTTCACATTGATTGATTTTTTCCATAAATTGGAAATAGAATTTTTGATGTGATTTTTTCTATAAATTGAACAATTTAATTTGAACTTAACATCATCAAACTCTCAGTCATAATCCAATAAGTTTCGAACAAAAATCTTCCTTTCTGCTTTTTTGAGAATTGATACTTTATTGTCACTTTCGATTCAAAAAATTGATACTTTATTGTCACTTCCACAAACAATTACATTCTTTGAATTGGGATCAGCTACGATACCTGTTGGTTGGTCGACTTTGAATTGGGTGATATATTTTCCATTTGGTCCAAATATGTGAATTATACCATCACTACAATCGCAAACAAGAATATTGTCATTTAAATCAATACACATTTGAAATATATTACCGAATTGACCATTTCCATTTCCTTTTGATCCAAATGTTGAAATAAAATTTCTTTCAGAATCAAAGATTTGAATTCTACAATTAGAATGTTCACAAACGATGATATTTCCTTTTGAATTAACAGCTACTCCACAGGGACCACCAAATTGACCATTTTCATTTCCTTCTGATCCAAATGTTAAAAGAAATTTTCCTTCAGGGTCAAATATTTGAATTCTATTATTTCCATAATCACAAATATAAATGTTGTCATTCAAATCAATACATATCCCGTCTGGACTATTAAATTGGCCATTTTCATTTCCATAAGATCCAAAAGTTGAAACAAATTTTCTTTCAGCAGAAAATATTTGAATTTTGTGATTGTCTTGATCACAAATAATAATATTTCCTTTTGAATTGATTGTTATTCCAGAAGGCCCATTAAACTGACCATTCCCATTTCCTTTTGATCCAAAAGTTGAAATGAATTTTCCTTCAGGGTTAAATATTTGAATTCTATTGTTCTCTCTCTCACAAACAAGAATATTTCCTTTTGAGTCAATAGCTAATCCAAATGGTTCAACAAATTGGCCATTTTCATTTCCTTGCGATCCAAATGTTAATTTTGGTTCATTTATTTCATTATAATTTCTTTGATTTAGTGTTTCAAAGACTTCAATTTGAAAAGGCGAAGAAGGGAGATACATCCCATCATATTCAATAAATATTAAATATTTTCCCTCATTTATCAATTTCAACTTCACTTCATATCTTCCATCATTTAAATCTGTAATTTCCCATTCACTATCTTCGTTAGTTTCATCATTTTCATTTTCATTTTCATCATTTTCATCATTTTCATTATTTTCATCATTTTCTCCATTCTCTGTTTCTCTTTCAATTTGAATTTGAAATTTCTTTCCATTTCCACCTTTTCTCATTTCATTTCCTTCTTTTGAATAACTAATTATCTCAAATTTAAATTCTTCATTTTCATAAATTCTTTGTTTCTCATTTCTTGAAATCAAACATTTCTCAACTGAAATTTCATTTGAATCAATCATTCCAATATTTGAAATACTTGAATAAATTGATTCTT
>ERZ778024.2168-NODE-2168-length-18561-cov-54.937858_pt1 | contig 18561 bp, 12 predicted proteins | sample MGYA00375754_ERZ778024 | MGnify/ENA primary metagenome ERZ778024 (study PRJEB29350, sample SAMN05389827) | bioreactor metagenome | isolation source: Thiocyanate bioreactor | place: South Africa: University of Cape Town | collected 2014-02-18 ...
GTTTCAGTGCAAATCTTATCCGATACTTTCGTTGGCTTTCTCTCTCTCTCTCTCTTTCGATTTGTCATCGTCAATGTTATTCATTGCGCTTTGTCATGCATGGATTCTGCACAATATACTCCTATTCTCGTCTTTTCTTCTTTTTTTTTCATCGTTATGCAAATTTACAGTTGAATGATCATACTGTCGAGAGAAAAAAAAACTTAATCATAATTTCTTTTTTTCTCTCTATTCATTCGAATATACGATTACCTTGAGCGGATAAATATACCTGACAAAAAACAAGGATGAGGAAAAAAAGATAGCGAGAGAGAGAATAAGAGAGAGAAAGAGAGAGAAACTGTATGTATTACCTGATTAGATTCAAAAAATAATACAAAGCTTTTTCTCCTTCGTATTAGATTATTAGAATCGATGAAAACAAGTTGAGATATATTTTTTCTTCTCTTCGTACGAGAGAAGATAAACAAATCGGAGTTTCTTTGTTGTTTTATGATTCGATTATAATGTTGATACAGTTTCTGTTTTTAGATCGACGAGTGTGTAAGAAACTAAACACTCAATTATGGTAAATCCACTAGCCGCTGCTCTCGGTCCAGTAGGTGGCCTTGCAGCGTGTGCCTGCTGCTTACTTATCGCCGCCATTTGGGGTCTTTTTGCCACCACAATTGCTCTTGCCGTCTATACAAGTAAACAAAGACTTTGGCTTCGATCGTTGTTTTTTAAAACGTTTTTTTTTTCTTTGCAGAGGATTGGAGAGATGCTATCCGTGGCGATGATGATGATGACAATGGAGCTGTACAGATGCTTTTAAGTCACAGTCTTCTTATCGGAGTTCTCTGCATGTACGGTTACATGGCACTTCGACGAGCCATCCGTTCAGCTTAAAAAAAACAACCTCAAAAATACTTTAAATAGCGAATACAATAAGTGATATCAAGTAACAACACACCATTCAATAGTTCTTTTTTTTTGCAAACACCACGATTATAAACAATTTCTGATGATGATGATGATGTGCTTTATTTTTTTTTCTCAAATGTTCTTTTTTTCTTTTCATTCTGCGTTTTAATTAAAAGCCCGTTGTGTAAAATCAAGATCGATATATTTCAGCTAATTACACAAAGCTAAGCTCGTCTTTCTCTCTAGCGCACGCATTCACCTGTGCATTGTTTGCAAACAAAGAAAATGAATACGCTAAACAGAAATCGAATCATTAGATAAACAAAAAAGTAATGATGAAAAGTCACCAAATTGTAGCTTACGAAAGAATTGAAATGGAAATCTCGTGATGGAAAATTAGCATCTTAAATTTGAACTCAATTGAATTGATATCGTATGTCATAATAAATATTTGTCATCAAAAGGAGAAAAAAGATCGCGTGCGTTCATTCTCATTCGTTAATTACAGCTTCTGTTTTCTAATGTATTGTACATTATGATGCGGTGATTTTTCTTCTTAACATTTTCGATTTTATGAAGGTTATCGCTTGAGGCAGGCATGCATTTGAGTGAACAAGAAGTATACATCTGTATTGATGACCACACCCATTCTTAAATGCTACTCGTCATCTAACTGCCACACACTTGTGATAAATCATAAAACTATCTTTTCTTGCCTTTTTTTATAGACAAATTAACTATCGAGTAAAACAAGTTCATATCTGTATCGATTTACATTATTAAGCATGATAATCGCGTGCCAACTGACAAGTATCTAAGATAGATGAAGTTCATCTGAAGAGGAAAATGTTTCGTATGTCAATAAGTTTTTCCACTCTTTTTTTTATCAATAGAAATTTCTTAACGAAATCTAAATGACAAACAAAGACAACAGCATTTGGTGTGAATAACATGCGTGTTAATACGAATCTCTAAGGACTGAAAATGAAACGCGCACGCAGGCGAAACCGATTAGCAATTGTGATGATCAATGAGAGAAAAAAAAGAGAACCTATTGTTTCTGTGAACTTGTCATTAGGGAACTTTGGAGAAGAGCGATCGAACTAATTACCAGACTGCTCATTCGTCTGGTTAACATATTTGTCAAGTCATGTTTTACATCGGACAATGTCCCCTTTGCACTCAGGTGTTCAATCTCCCTCTCTCTCTCGCTCTCGCTCTCTTTCTTTTTCTCCGTCATCCATTGGTCGAATCGAGAACGAGAGCGAAGAGAGAATAAGTCTATAATTTTCAAGATCAAATGTAGAAATAAAGAAAGGAGAGCAGATGAACAAATTTGTAGTTGCTTGATTAAATTGTTCGTTCAATCGGCATAGAAAAATCTCTCGAACTATCTTCATTTTATATTTCAAAAAGAGAAAAAAAAACCGACCGCCTTATTTCGACATACCGTGAACGTAAGTTCTTTCTGTTTTTTTTTTCGTTTCATCATCCGTCTGTTGTTCTGAGAGAATAGTTCGTGTTTAATCAATCGATGTCATATGCTTTTATTTGTCTTTGCTTGTTTTATCAGAATCAGATTTCTTTGTGTTCAATACCTATTGATAAATAAACAATGTTTTTCCTCTTCTAATTGAAATTCAACTATAAATATTGTTCTTTCGATATTCAATCAAAATTTCAATCTCCGTGCGCTTGATGAGATTTTTTCTTCTTCTTCTTCTTCTTCTTCTGCGACTATTGAACAATATCTAAATTGACATTAGTCTTCTATCGTCGATAAAAGTGCTCTTTGAACTACTCGAATAGTTTATGTATGTCACTTGAAATTCTTAAGTTGAATCTACGTTCTTTTTTTCTTCTTCTTCTATTGAAATATATATATATATAATTGTTTTAATCCGTCAATTGTATATGAGAATGTCTAAACAAATGAGCGAACGAACGTATATACACACTCGGAAATTGACTGATGGAATAAAAAGCTCTTTTAATCGATCGATCACATTAGTTGTTGAAAGATGAATGTCTCAAGGTTGGAGTTCATAGTTTATTTCTTCTCTCCTTAACGCTATCTTGTTGAAAGATAAGATTTACATGGAATGAGAAAAAAAAGAAGAAAACATTCAGTTCTGTTCCGTTCAGCGACATATCAATTTGCATATGAGTAGTTTAGTTTGCTGTCTTACACTTGTTTCGACTAGGTTAGACTTGTGAATATCCCACTGAATATTCATTAGACACAGACAGGATAAGACGATAAAGTGACAAAAACAAAATTTGACGGCACGCGTGTCTTCGATTGAATTTCTCGTCTTATGAAATAAAGTCAAGTCATTCGATATATTTTCTTCTAGATGAATAATATCATATTGATTCTTTCTATTTTCGTCTCACTTAATCACTGTCAAACCATTAAACAACTTCCTGAACTTTCCATTCTTGAAGAATTACCTATCGGCTCAACAGTTACTTCTCTTACCGACAAAATTCCTAATTTAGATCAATCAATTGAATACGATCTTGTTTCGCCATTATCATCCGATCTCGATCTATTCTCCATTGATCATCAAAATCACCTACTTAAAGTCAAACATCGAATCGATTACGAATATCTTTGCACGAAAAAAGCTCATTGCACAATCTCAGTTAGCATTGCACGATCGAATGACGACACGATCGATGTTTATATTCTTCCTATTCGAATAAAAAATGTCAACGATAATCCGATTCGATTTACTGTCAATCGAACGGTGATCGAAATCGATGAGAACGATGAACATTGGCAAGAGAAAACCTATGCTCTGCCTCGTGCGATCGACGACGATGGCGATGAAATAACTTATTCACTCTATTTACAAAATTGGAATAAACCCGACGGATTATTTCACTTCAATGAACGAAATTTAACATTACAACCATTGAAAAAATTCGATCGAGAAGAGCAAAATATCTATGTTCTACGTTTGATTGCACATAATCATAACGACGTATCGACAGATATAATTATTCTCATTCGAGATTTAAATGACAATCGACCGACATGCGAACAGAATCTATCGGTATTTGTCATTTCAAATTTATCGAATGTATCCACATTTCATTTGAATGCAACTGATCTCGACGAAGGTGACAATGGCAAATTAGAGTATCGTTTTATTGAAAACTATTCAGGTTTTACTATTGATCATCATAATGGACAAATTAAATTCCATTTTAAACAATGGACACATCGAAATCATTCGATTCTTACCGTTAATATAACTGATCACGGTCGACCGGTTCGTTTATCAACTCAATGTTTTATTCAAATACAAATTCATTCACTTTATCACATCGATTTTCAATCAAAAATTGCATCGAAAAATCAAAGTGAATTCGTGATGAAAATTGACGATCCTCGATCGAATTTCGGTCGATTGAATATCATCGATCGACAGAATAATCAAACATGTATCGATTGTTTTATTCGATTGAATTTTTCAATCGAAAATCTTCTCAATTTCAATCCGAATACATTAGAATTCTCATTGAATTTCGATTCATTGATATTGAAACGAATTCTAACAAATTACGCAATTATTAATGAACATTTTTTGTTAACAATTCATCTTGAAATTCAAAATCAATACAATCCAATGATTATTTCGAAGGAAACTTTTCATTTCAAATTATATTTTAATAAACTTCAGTTTTTAACTCATTCGAATATTTATTTTCTTCGAATCAATGAAAATCTTCAAATCAACGAGAAAATCTCAATTGCAAATACTTATCATTCATGTTTAACTAATCCATCGAAAACATCATTCAATCTAATCGATTCAACAAACACATTCGACTATGATAATAAATTGAATTTAATCGTGAAGAAAACACTCAATCGAAAGCAAATCGATCATTATCATTTAAATCTCAAAGAAAAACAAACGAACAATTCAACAGTTTCGTGTTCAATCGAATTTTTCGTCTACATATTCGATCCGTATTCACTCGATGCAGTTTATCCTTATTTTCAACGAGCATTTTACGTTCTTTCGAGTTCAGATCTTTCGAAATTCTCTCTTCCATCACTCCCACCTCATGTCAAATACATATCTTCAGTTCCTGATCTCATCACACTCAATCCCAACAATGCATCGATAATTATTCGTTCGTCATCGTTGTACTCATCGTATTATTACGATTTTTCGATCGAAGCTCGAGACTTTCGAATTCCATCGTTGAGTAGTTCGATACCCATTCGAATATTCTTCGGTCGAAATCAATATCTACCTCGATTGTTAGTCAATTCGACGCAGGAAATTCGAGAAATCGATTCATCGAATTATCTCTTTCAAATTCAAGCATTCGATCCCGATATTCTATTGAACAATCAAATGAATTTAAATCCACCAGCTATCGAATATGAAATCGTCGATTCCGAACAGATCGAAATCGAAAAATATACCGGACGAATATTTCTCAAAGATGTCAATCTGTCGAAAGTTAATTTCACGTTAATTATTAAAGATTTCGGTCAACCGAAACGACTTATTCTTCAAGAGAATTTTCTCTTCTATCTCAAACAAAAATCTCGATTCATACCATTCTCATTTCTCGTCCTCTGTTCGTTTATATTAATCATTCTCATTCTTCTCAGTATTCTTGTTTTACTTATTCATTGTTGTTGTTGTCGTCAAACACGATCGAAATCACTTGAAAAACCAACGTGGAAGAATATTTCACCGACAACACCCGACACACGTCTCATCGATCATGAATATATGACATCAACGACATTACCACGAATATCTCCGGTCTATTCGTATGAATTTACTTCGGACTATCAAAAACGCTTGTCGATCAACGATGTCAATCGATATCTCGAACGATTCGAAAAGATTTACAATGATTCGTCGTCGTTTCATCAACCGATGGGTTCGGTTGTTTAATAAACTTTATTTTATGTACAAATTTCAATTCAGATAAAAAAACACAGAAGACTTATTTCTAAAAACAAAGAAATTTTGATTAATAAAAAATATTTGTGTTTGCTAGTAATCGAACGAACCTTTTTCTTCTTGACACGTTTGCGTTTTTTCTTCATTTTCACACTTAATTTTAAAATATCAGCGAAGACGAATTGATCGATTTTCTCACTCACATTGATTCGAATTTTTTTCAATTTATCTTTGAAAACAAACAAATTATCCTCAATTTAAACAAATGAACTATCGTTTACTCTCTTTTCGAGCTTTGAGAGCTTCTAAAACTAAATTTCCGCCGACATGTCCGATGACGTTCTCATCAAGATCGAGTTCTTCCAAATCTTCGGAGATTTCAATTAATCTTGCGAATGCCTCGATTACATTCTGAATAATATTCAAGCCATTCGGTTGGAGACAATCGATTTCATTATCGAATAGATGAATTTTATTAACGATCGGTCCGAATGGTGGAATATCTTCGAGTGAGATTTTCTTCTTCTTCTTCTTTTTTTCTATTCAACAAAAAAGAAAGAAATTTGATACGAGGTAAGAAGGAAATCGTTTCACGGACTTTTTTTCTTCTTTTTCGGTTCGGCGGGAGGTTCCGGTGGAAGACCTTGTTTCTCACGAAGTTCAGCTAAATATTCATGGTATTTATTAGTGAATTGAAAAGAGAGAGAGAGTGAGAAAAGGAACCTTCTTGAGCTTTGAGTTCTTCTTCAGCTCGAAGTTTTGCTTGTTTATCAGCTAGAAATCCTTCGCAATCGGTCAGAAGTAATTTGATGAGATCAAGAGCACCTTGACAACCGAGTCGATTGCCATCGAGATAGATTTCTCTAATTAAAACAAACGATGTTGTTAAAAATGAAAGAGAAAAAAATTACGAAATTGCTGTTTGAACTAAAAGACGACCGATTGGTTCGCCACATACAGAACTAAGATCACAATAGGTAAGAGATAAACGAGTAATACCACGATTTCCCATTAGATTCGAACACAGTAGTAGACATCCTTCATCGCCAAATCTGAATTGAATATGAATTCAAATCGAATTTGAGAAATTATCTTACTCGTTATAATCGAGATTTAAGATTCGTAATGAACGACAGATATTAAACGATCTATTTTAATCAAAAACAAAGTCTGAGATTTGAAAACAAGATTATCATAGATCAAGAAATACAAAGAAAGTCTTGATAATGGATCCGGTTGAATTAAACAATCACGTAATGACAAAACTTGAATAGGTGCTATCAGTTCTTTTAAAAAAATTCCCTAGAAAACGAAAGGATCGTTTGCCTGATAATTAGTTTCTGAAATCATTCGTACTAGTTCGATACAATCTAGTAAACCCATGAAAATGTCCCATACGGATATTTCTTTGATTGTATTGATCTTTTGAGAGATTAAAGTACGAATTAATGGACGAACATATGTTTGTGGCTATTCGAAAAAAAGAAAATGATGATTTTTTTGTATAGAAATTTGAGAGATTAACTATTGGAACTGGTTCGGAGATTGTAGTTGAATGATCGTCGGTTAATTCAACTGGTCTCACCGGTTTCAATGGAATTGGTCGAAGAAATATCTGAAATCATTTTCGATTGACTTTTCATTTCATGACTTAACTTTATTTACTTTCGTTAGATTTTCTCCTTCTTCGATCAATCCTCGTATTGACCTAGTTACTTCCGTACACGATATACTATCTTGTTCATTGCTATATCGCTCGTATAATTTCAAAAATCGACGTAATGATTGAGCATTCTCTTCGATTGCTGCCGCATCTTTCTTTTTCGATTTTTTCTTTTTACCGTTTGCCATTTGCCAGTCAATGGAAGTGAAATCTATATCAAACGAAAACAGGGTTTTCTACCATTCAAATCATCGGTTACCATAGTAACACCTCCGTACACCCAACTATCTATGCACTTCCATCGATGAATTCGTTCTTAAATCTCGATTTTTCTATCAAATTTCGTGTTTATATTGAATCTAAACAATCGTTTAATATGAAGTATCGAGAAAAAAAACGAAGTCAATGTGTAAACAAATCGACAGGTGCATGGGTAAAACCTGGATTCCCGTTCGTTGAATTAAACCAACGAATGATTTGCCGAAGAAGAAAAAAACAAGTACAGAAGTCTATTTTCTCCTAATTTCGGATAATAAGAACAACAACTCAAGTCAATGGGTTTCGGCGATCTTCGATCACGTGACGGTCTTCTCTTGCTCAATTTATTTCTTACCGATAAATCGTACATACAAGGGTTTGAATAACAAAATGAAAAGAGTTTTCTGTTGAATTCGACCTGTCAATTTGATAGATATCGGCCATCACAAGGTGACGTTGTTGTTTTCGAAGCCGTCAAGCAATCGCCTCCTTCAGATCTTCCAAATGCCCTTCGATGGTACAAACATATCGCTTCATTTAGCGAACCCGAACGTCAACAGTATGTTGAGTGACTATTTTCAGGAATGATTGTTCGTTATTGATTAGATTCGAAGGCGAACGTCAATCGATTGATCATTACGGTCGTCATCCCGGTCAAGAAAAACTAGAAAAATATGAATTCAAATCAATTTCTGTGAATCCATATGCAACCCACCAAAAACCATCGACAAATACTACAAAAGACGATGAAGATTTGGATTTATTTGGAGACGAAGATGAAGAAGAAAGCGAAAAAACTAAACAACTTCTCGCTGCTTATGCAGAGAAAAAAGCCAAGAGTAATAAATCCGAAAATCGAACTGAATTGAATTCTCTTTCTGTTTTTCCAGAGCCTGCAATTGTCGCTAAAAGTACCATCGTACTTGATGTACGTATATTTTTCTGCAATACTGTTTGATGATTTATTGGTTTATTTAGATCAAACCATGGGATGATGAAACAAATCTGCAAGAACTCGAGAGTAATGTTCGTTCGATTGAAATCGATGGTTTACTCTGGGGTGCTTGTAAGTTTATGTCGACGAAAGAATAAAATCAAAATGAATTCTCATCATTTAGCTCGTCTTGTTCCACTTGCTTATACAATAAAAAAACTTCAAATAACTTGTGTCGTCGAAGATGACAAAGTACGAATCTTCGTTTCGAAATTTCAACAAAGAAAAACTTCTTATTTAGGTTGGAACTGATCTTCTCGAAGAACGTATCATGGCCTTTGAAGACCATGTTCAGTCCGTTGATATTGCATCTTTTCAAAAAATCTAATTCTTTCTCTTTTTTAAATAAATATAATCACGCATAGCATTTATTTTTATCATAGATCTGTATTTTTTATTTCGCTTTTTAGATGGCTGCTGCAATAGAAACGAAACTTTATGTAACGAATTTTCCTAGTTCAGCTACTCGACAACAACTACAACAATTCTTCTCACGTTTTGGTCGAGTACAGGAATGTGCGAGTATGTTTTCGATTTCTACGTGAAACTTTCTCGTTCTCATTGATCGATTTTTAGTTATGTGGAATTCATACGCATTTGTTCATTATGCAACAATGGAAGAAGGTAAACAAATAAACAATCCATTGATTTTTAAATCAAAATCAATCTCTTGTAGCTCGTCGAGCACTTGAACAATCGAATGGTGCCATGTTTCTTAATCGAAAACTTATTGTGCAATTATCTACATCTCGTTTTCGACCTCAACCAAAAGAAACAAATCATTCACCAACACCGAAACAATTAATGATTATGTCGAATTACTCGCATATAAGCAACAATGGAGGAGGATCAAACATCAATCAATCACATCAGCAGCAGCAGCAGTCAAATACGATTTCTCAACAATATCCGAATGGTAGAAAAAAAAATTAAAATACGAGTTCGAATTCAATTTTGTTTTCGTTTTAGAATTGAATTATGATTTCATAACTCGTTCATCACCGATATTAGAAGAAACTCATCTCTATTCAAATCCGTATCATCCTCCATACTCAAATTTACCAATCGAAAGAATAACATCATCGTCATCATCGTTAACAAGTAATAAAATGCATTCGAAAAGCTCAAAAACTGGTTCGATTCTCTTTGTTTCTTAATCTCATTGATCATAATCTCATTTCAGATCTCGCTATGAATGGTGATCTACCGAAATTATATTGCACAAATCTACCTGATAATTGTCAAACGACAGATTTACAACGTTTATTTTCTTCGTTTGGTCATGTTATTGATTGTGTTATTCTTTGGGATTATTATGCATTTATAACTTTTCAAACATTTCACGAAGCTGAACGAGCTTTACGAACACTTCATGGTTACACATGGAAAGATCGACGTTTAATCGTCGAATGGTCACGTGCATCCGGTCGACGACAACAACAACAACAACAGCAGCAGCAGCAACGATCGCCGAACCTTTCGACATCAGAATTGTCGACGCCATCATCGCCTCGATCTCGTCAATCGACTATGGGTTCCAACGGACAGATGTATCAAAATCTCGCGATGATGTCACTTCTTCAACAACAACAACAAATGCCGTTCAATGGCTACGTAAATTCCGATGAAAACCATCTCGATCTTTCGCCATTTATCGACTCGAATTCGACGTCAATCTTTTCGCCATCGTCCGATCTTCCGACGCCTTCATCGCCGATATCGAATTCGAACATCTATCAACCATCGGATATCATCACTCTTCTCGAACCAATCAAACCGAACGGTAAAACACAAGACAATTCAGTTATCAACGAAATCACGAATACTCGATCGACAATGCCGAATTTTCAATCGACATGTTCGTCAGCTGCAGCTGTCACAGAAAATTTTCTCGCGTCGTTATTCAATTCATTCGAACCGTTCAATAAATTTCATTCAACTGACGAACAAACATCGCGTTATAATACGCTTCTTTCGACTTCATCGTTGTTGACAACAGCGCCCGATTACAATCATCCATCGATGTCCTACGGTCATAATTCGGCATGGAATTAACAATTCGTCTGTTTTTCACCGGTGTTTGCTTCTTTCTAGTCGCACTTTCTCTCTTTCGCGTTCGGCAACTACGATTTTTCTTAGAAAAAAAACCAGCAACTAGCCAAGATGTACTTCGATTCAGTTTTGTGTTTTCTAACTCTAGTTTAGTTGTGTGTGTGTGTGTGTGTTTTAAAAACAACCGTTTTCTTTCTCTTTTTGTTTTCTTTTCTCCTCAGGTTTTGTTATTTTGAAAATCATTCATGACACTTTCTCATACATCTATCGATTGTTTGCTATCATAAAACAACAACACACTCCTATTTGAACAGTTTTTCTCTTCCTCATTGTTAAACGGATCTTGTTGTGTTTTTTTTCTCTCTCACACACACATACATATTTGCTTCTTTTATTTCTCTTCGTACACCAGCATGTTGGTTCTTTATTTTTCTATCATTTGTGGATTTCAACCGAGATTTTCTTCTGTTGAACATGTTAAACGATTTGTACTCCGGTTAAAGGAGATATATTAAGCATAACGAATAAAAAACGTCACGAAAAACACAACTACTAGCGACTTCGAATACGATTGGATTGAACAGTTGACTTTGTCTATTAAGAATGAATAATCTTCTGTCAAGAAACGTGTTTGTATACATACCATTCCTACTCATTTCTTTTCAAATGCGTTCGTGCAATGATGTTTAAGTTGAAGAATCTCGATGAATACGTGAATGTTTTTTGTTGTATTCATCATTAACAGTTTATTACACAACAGACGTACATCTTTCTAACGTTATGTTTGGCAATTAATTGACGACGTGCCTTTTTTTGTTCTTTCTTTTTCTTATTTATTGATAAAAAGACCGAGGTAGAGAAGAAGACGAATGGTTAGGCAAATTTTCAAAATAAAAATAGAAGAAGAAGAATCGATTAGATTGTTGTTTTTCTTCTCTTATCGAACAAGGAGTTACTGGCATTCAACAGGTAAAATTAGTGTTGATAGTCAATAGAACGAGAGAAACGCGAACGAACGAGAGAGAGAGAAACGAGCATAATCCGTCTTTATTTGCGCTGTCTACCTTTTGCTCTTTATTCATGGATTTGTCATTATTTTAATCAACAGAGGAAAAAAGGTCGTTGTTGTTTTCTAGATCGTACACTTTGTTATTGTTTTTTATTTCATCGTATATTCATGGAATCAATTAATCCTCAAGTACCATCAGTAGCATTATTTGTTACGGTACATTTGCTCACGCACCTCTTGTTTTCGATTGACTTCGTTTTTTTAATTTTAGCGATCCGAAATCGATTTTTCTCATCGTTCGCCGAATCCAATCTGTCAACGATGGTTCATGGTTTTATATCTCAAATCCGAAGCCAAAGAACTTGCATTGACAGTAAAAACCGACTTTCTTTTTTTAATAATGCAAAAAAAAAACAAAATTCATATTTGATCTGTCAATAAGGTTTATCCTGTTAATATGAAAAATCCGGAACAAGAATTTAAAAAAGCTTATAATTCCAATCCACCTGTCGTCGTTTTTCATGAAACCGACGATAAAAGCTGTCAAGTTGTTCTCACGGATAATCGTGATATTGAAGCTGAAATCAGTAAACGTTTTCCTGTTATGAATATGAATTCATTGAAAGAAGCCGAAGATGTTTGTTCAAATGTTTATATTAAATTTCATCCATATTTGAAATGTTCACATGGTGATCCACAAGAACAATTGAAATTACGTAGTTTATTGACTGAATTCAAACGTATCAACGATTACTTAGAAGAAACAGGCACGAAATTCTTATCGGGAAATGAAATGACATTCGTTGATTGCGACATCATGCCTAAAATACAACATATACGTGTAGCTGGTAAATACTATAAAAATTTCGATATTCCTTTGGAATTAAATGCCTTGTGGACTTATATGGAACGTTGCTATCAAACAAAAGCCTTTCAAGAATCTTGCCCATTCGATCAAGATATTTTAATGCACTACGAAGGCAAAGTTGCAGCGAATAGTAAACCATTTGGCAAAGCACCGACTTTACAACAGCCAACAATGACACTCACTATTCCTGCTAATGAATAAACAAATTACAATCGAACTCTTTCTTTCTTTCTTTTTTGTTCTTCAATATTAATCTCTCTCTCTCTCTCTCGTCTTGTTCTATCTTGTGAATGTATTTCTCTAGCAAAAGCAATTCTCTTCTTCGTCTTCTTTTTTTTACGAAAAAAAAAGTTCATTTGGAGAATATTCAATCTATTCTTAATAAAATCTTTTTTGTTTGTTTCAAATGACAATAAAATATGTTTACAAATACAAAAAAGCTAATAACAACGAGAAAATTTGAAAAGAAAAAAAGGTAAAATTTGAAGGTGCATAAGATGTAGCTTTTCGTTGAACGTCAATATGCGTTTTATGAAATTTAATCGGTGTTAATGTTGTTGGCGGATGTTTACGTTCTTGACAGGGTCGGTGACAAATTGGTATTGTTGAACAATTTAAATAATTTTCTAATTCATAAACATGAATCGGCATATGCAAATGGCCGTTCAATTGTTGAGAATCTTTTGCATGAGCAAGTGTTTCATTGGTAACTAAACATAATTGATTCGGTTTTAATAAACGATTGATTTCTTTGGATTTGTCACGTTTGTATTGATAGATCGAAACTAATTGACAATTACATGTTAATTTAATATGACTATCGGTTTTAATATCGAGATTTGGATGAGTTAATAAAAGACAATTATCAATGGGAAGAAGATGATTGGCATGAGGAATATTCAAATGTAATTTTTCGAAATTTTCTATTCCACAAAATGCATTCTTATCGATTGATTCGAGAGGATTGCCGGTTAATGTTAAGACTCGAAGTTTCGGCACATATTCGAATGTATACTCGTGAATATGTTCGAGAGTATTCGATGAAATATCGAGTTGATCGATTGTTTTCGATTGTAGACCATCGATGGATTTCAATTGATTATTAGTTAAATCGAGATATTTTAATTTTTTCAAGTTTTTTATTGAACGAATTAATGGTTGATTGCGAAAGATTTGAGGTAAATACATAAGAATTAATCGTTCGAGTGACGAAAGACCTTCGATTGGTAGAAGACTTGTTTGACGTGTATTGACTAATTTCAAATAAGTTAAATGTCGACCAAGAGGAGATGTTAAATTCTCATATCGATAATTATCGAGATAGATATTCATTAATTCGAGACGATGAATTTGAGGTAATTGATGAAGAAGATATTCGAGATTGAGCTTTTTATCATGTTTATGTATTTGATGATAATGAACATTTTTTAATGTCAATGATTTAAGATGTCGAAATGAATCAGCATAGAAAATTTCTTGGAAATTGCCGTTACTTGTTAATAATGAATTGATTGTTGAATTTTCGATGGCAAATTTTTCGAGATGATTGATTTTCGAAAATGATTCTTCATTTAAACCGATTAGATTACAATGTCGAAAACGAAGTGTATTTATATTTAAATCGGCAAATGTTTTATCACCGACTTGTAAATCTTGAGAACAAAATTCTAATTCAATCGATTGATAGAATATATTCGGCAGAAAATGTGGTACATATGAATGACCAGAACATTTCAATGATAAATATGTTGTACCATTCTGTATGTAATCGTCACACTCACATTGCTGATTCGATGGTAGATTCTCATTGGGATAATATTGAGCACAGAACGATGATTGACATTGAATGAATGTTAAATTGAATAAGAAAATAAAGATAATGTAATACATGATTTGAAAATACATCTGAAAGGAATATAAAAAAAAAAAGAAAACATAATATGAAGAGAATTTGTTTATATGTCATGTTGAGATAAGACGAGAAATGATAGATGGATCGTTTATGTTGAGAGGAATTGTCTGATTATCTTGAGTTGAACTTTAAATCGATGAGCTGAGAAATTCAATGGAAAGAAAACAAACATATCCTCGAGTGTGTTTTTCAATCGGAAATATCGATCAAATAGGTTTTTCATCATTTAATCGGACGAGAAAATCACAAATGTTTCTCTTCTCTTTTCTTTTCTTTTCGATCTTGATCCGAATACCTACGGTTGATTGCCAAGCTATCCTATTACCGTTCGCGAGCTCACGTTTACATACGTACGCATAATATGCGACGTGATGCAAAGGAGAGAGAGAGAAATTCTCGTTCGATCACATACCGGAACTGTTGATCGATTCTTTTTTTGTATGTGTACGTAACTATTCAGTCGATCTCGTTTTTTCTTTAGTTGGTTAGAGGGCACCATAGCAAGCACTCGAATAATAGGGTAGTTGTGGCTATTCTCTCTCGTCTTATTCTTCTGGTAATCAGCTTGGCGTCATCGAGGCTATTTTTCCTCTTCATTCTCTTTCGATCGTTTTCTTTTTGGCTTTCATTATTTGCCCTGAAATTAAAGGAGAGAGAGAGAAAAAACGGGATGGAAAGAGAGAAAAAACGCCAAGTTGCGGAAATACACGACCGTTGGTCAATAGAATATCTATTTCAAATCGTCAACTGAACATTTGATAGGTAAAAAGTAATCAGAAAGAAAAACGCACATAGATTTCTTTCTTTCTTTCTTTTTACTATAACACGCTACTACTGTCACTTGGATAGACAGATGGACGAAGCACGTTTGAAAGCGAGAAGGGTGGAGACGAAAATGAAAGATTAAAGTCATCAAACACGATCAACAGAGAAGAAAAATTTGACACGAGATGATCATTCAAAAACTGATAATACATAACCAACAGACTTGTGCTCCTCCTTCTTCTTTTCATCTCATTGGCGTTGTAGTATGCGATTCATATTTATACTAGACGAAATAACGATCATCGTCACCGGAATAATGATGATTAAGAATCAAATTATCTCAGAACGAGATGATCGTACTTATGAGGCTGAAGCATCCGTAATAATTCCATCAAGAAAAAAAGCAATTCATTAAAGTATAAGCACGAACGGACGTTCGCAAACAGCTTACCACTTTGCTGCTATCTTTTTTCACAAGACGTTCAGTTAGAACTAAGAAAAAAAAAGAGACGACCATGTATGTGCAAGAGATTGAGGTGGAGTGTCTGTTCAATGTTCACTTTTTTTCTTCTTGTTCTTCTCTTCGTCTCATTTTTTTTCCTCTTCTCTGTCTTCTTCCTTTATCCTCTAATACTTTTGCTTTCTCTCTCTCCCTCACTCCCTTGCTTTATGTTCAATTCAGTCTCACGCACATGTCGCTTGCCAAATCGTCTAGAGTAATGCCATTCATTCGATTTCTGAATACGAACTGGACAAGTGTCTCATTCTTACTGTCTTGATACACGCCTTTATATTTATATTTATATGGGCGCGCACATATGCACATATACGTATGTATATATTGAGGATGTTGATGATGATGATGATGATGATGTAATGATGTGACTAATGGATTGAACAGAACGACGATGTGAATTGAAAAAAGGATACGTGGTGGGAGTGTCTCGACGTAAGACAATTCAAGAAGATGAATACAATAAATAACTAAATATCCATCGATCTAAACCAAGGATATCATACTACAAGTACTTCAAACTTCAATGTCTTGTCTCTTATTCTCACCCATTTAAATTACAAAAGGCGTAATCTTATTCGTGTACACAAACACACGCGAGCTTTGCATGCATAGAAAAAAAATCGAAGCAAACGATGTGAGGGAGGTTACGGCAATGCTATCGTTTTCTCTCTCTCTCTCTTTTGCTTTTTGTGTATACTCCTAATTCCTTTGTTTGAGCAAGACTGTCGGGAATTTGATGGTGTAATCAAGTCTATTCTCGTCTTTACTTTAGTATGCTCATATTCTATATCTAACAAATTTACTGTCATTCAATGTAATTGATAATAATATACACAAACTCCATTAAGTAGTGTGAGTGTGATATGTCCTTGTCGATTGAACGGTTGGAGGAGAGAAAAGGAGAACAACGCTTGCGTAACTTCTCCACCCTCTTCGTCTTATTCATACGTAAATGTTTTTGTCGTTATCATAATAGAATCTAAAGCTTTCAAGCTCTAGTTTCTTTCTCTCTCTCTCTCTCTGTTTCCTACTTGTTGTTCGCGAACGTATAAATATATATAGATATATGTATACAATAAATAATGAAGATGACGTTAATGTGGTCAAGATGTATACACACACAGTATGCTTGAAATCGAGAGGAAAAAAAAGCAAACGAGACAATGAGTGATTGAATAGAAACATTTTGTAACAGCAAAAAAAACCGGCAGAGGAAAAATGAAGATGATAAGATAGAGAGAATGAAAAAAAAAGAAAGTAAAGGAACGGGGGAAGGAAGGAAGGAACGAGCTGAACGCTCAGTACGTTCTCTTCATCAGAGCTCATCATTCACCCGGCCTTGACCCATTCTCGCTCGCTTAGAACTCCTTTTTTTGTGCTGAAAGAAATTCGATGCCAATACTGCTGTTCACAGATGAAAATAGTCTCGATAAATCTCAGTTGTATTCTATCTTTGTTGCTGACGATTATATCATCTGAATACTACTAATGTTCACTATATTGACACTTTCATTTTATTTCATTTTGAAAAGAAGAAAACCTAAGTATGTCGGAACTTTTCTTTTATTTCTTAATCATTGTTTGATATACATTTGTACCTGAATAAATTGATGTTCGACTCTACTTTACTCGACAATGTCCGAGAACATACCCAGCAGGCATTTGTGTCTGAACGGCGTTGTTTGCATTGAACACCGGCTAATAAGGCGTCCATCTCGGGTGACACATATGCATGTAGAGCGGTGCTATTTACCTTGAATAACGTAGTTCGATTGCGATTGATGTTGGCGACGATTGAACAGCATGAATGCTTGAACTGTCGTCCGAATCTCCCATGTTCTAATTGATATGTTAAAGTTGATCGATCATACAATTCTTTTCAATTCAATTTGCACTTCTATTCATGGTCAACGAGAAGAATATTGCGTTGACACAAAAATGTAAATGTCCTCATCATTTTCTGACTTTACTGTTCTATCTAATATACATATACATGCATTTCTCCAGCTGGTCCCTTTCTTCAATCTCGTATATATCGATGTGCACCAACAATTTTCTTATATGAGCATATAAGAGAGAAGAAGAGAGAGAGAGAAAACCTCAAGAGTGTAAGCATCAGTTGATTTCATTTTCTTATGAAGAGCTCATAGAGCCGAGCGAGAGACAGGGAGAGCACGAACGAACGAGTACAAGTACAATAAGAATTAAAAAAAAAAGAAAACGAGGCCTATTTGAATCGAAAGTATCTATTAAAGTAGCGTATCTTCTGAGATAAAAAAAAAACGAGAGTGGAGATCTTCAAGGATACCTGTTTGCCCTTGTGTACAGTGTCATTAATGATAACCGATGACATTCATCGACTATGTTGACAGACTTGATGATAATGTGTTCGATGATGATTATTAACAGTCAACTGTTTATGAGCATTTTTACGGTCGAGACGGTTTTCATTTGACCATGTAGCAGATGTGTTTAACAACGCCTCAGGGACCATGACAAAGCGTACATGAGCGAGTGTGTGTGTGCAACTTTCTATTTATCATAGAAAGAGTTCAAAGTTGATGATTAATCTTCTCACACAGTGGAACCATCTGTCAAACAAAAGGCAAACTATGACCAACAAAGAAGAGAAAATCTAACGGAATCGAGATAAGAAATGTACAGACAAAAGAATGCT
>ERZ778024.2169-NODE-2169-length-18549-cov-6.887099_pt1 | contig 18549 bp, 21 predicted proteins | sample MGYA00375754_ERZ778024 | MGnify/ENA primary metagenome ERZ778024 (study PRJEB29350, sample SAMN05389827) | bioreactor metagenome | isolation source: Thiocyanate bioreactor | place: South Africa: University of Cape Town | collected 2014-02-18 ...
CGATTTTTTTATTTTTTTTCTTTGGTATTTTAGATATTTTTTTATTTTAAATTGAAAATTTGAAATTGATGATAGAAAAATCAAACATTATTTTTGCCTTCAAGAAATTTATTGTGAAATGCACTTTTATTTTCCAGGATGCTTTACAATGATATCGATTTCGATTTGAGGTTCGGTCTCAAGCATATGTTGGATTGTAATTTTGACTTTTGCGTTAGTAAGGTCCATTACAAACTTTTGATATAGCCTCGAAAGTTCATGGTAACATTTTTGAGCTTGTCCTTTCATTAAGTTTGTGTTTCCAATCGCTCCAGGGCCTTGTGGAAGAATGTCAATTTTTGTGGGCTCATTTATCCCAATTGTCTGTAACCAATACTGGTATTTGTTCACGAGGTCATTGATCTTCTGAATATGTTCAGATTTTAATCTCAAAGTTCCGTTTCCAGTTTCAGTAAATGCTAACCAGAATTCAGTAACAAAGCTTTGGGCGATTTCTATTGGGTTCATTTTCTTTAATTTGACTTCTTGAAATCGAATCGCTTTATTTATATTATTTTCCCAAAAGCAGGATTGTCCTTTTCTAACCAATCGGAGTTGCTCCGATAATTACATCATCAAAACAATCAAAACAATGTGGTCATTCGTTTTGTTTGTTTTTGTTTTTTTTTTGTTCGTTTTGTTCATTTTTTCGTCCATTTTTTTTTTTGCACGAAATCAAAAAATCCAATATAAAGAATAAAAAATATTAATAAAATATAGAAATAAAAACTTTATTTAAAACAAGGAATGGAACAACACATGGAAAAACAAATGAAATTCTTATTTGAGCAATTCAATATGTTTGAAGGTTACGATATCGTTTGTGTTTCAAATGATATGCAAATAATTGATTATGATAAAGGAAGAATCAAGAAGTCAATGAAAAATTATTTTAAGTCAAGTGACTATGATAATGGAATCAAAAGCAATATTAATGTAATGCTCAACTCTTCAATGGTTCCTATGGGAGAGAAATACAATTTAATTGGAATCGATATTGATAACAAAGAAGATACCCTTGAAACATGGGAAAGAATATTTGAATATGTCGGAACTCCAACATTTACAGTCAAAACAATCAATAAAGGATTTCATTACTATTATCGACTAACTGATGAACAAAAACAACTTTTAAAGAATGTAAATTTTTCTCAATCTCAAGGTCAATTATTTGGTTTACACATTGATGTTAAATATGAACATGCTTTTTTATTTGGACCAACATATTTACCTATAACTGAATCACAGGCAAGAACATACGAAGTTATTAATGATCGAAAACCAGCTATTTTACCTATGGCTATATTTCAAGAAATATATGATAATGAATTGAAAAAAATACCAAGCCCATTCAAAGCAAATAAAAAAGAGAAAACAAAAGAAATAGTCGAAGAGAAAGGAAAAGGAAAAGAAGAAAGAATCATTCAACTCTTAGATTGTTTAAAACAAAACAGATGTGATAAACGAGATGAATGGTTAAAAGTTGGAGCTATTCTTTTCAATGAAGGATACAAATTTGAAATCTTTGATGAATGGTCAAAAAAATCAAACAAATATGATAAAAATGCTTGTCGAACATTATGGAAATCATTTAATGAAGAACGAGACAAGAAATTAAAAATTGGATCACTTTATCTAATGGCCAAAGAAGATAATTATGAAGAATTCAGAAAAATAATTACAAGTACTCCAATTGAAATAATCAATGAAATTTATAAAAATGGTGGAATAGATGATGTTAGTGCTTCAAAGTTATTCCATTCACTCTACAAAGATAATTTTATTTATGATTCTGATAATAAGGACTGGTATTCTTTTAATGAATTTGGAATTTATAGTAAATCAAGCAATGAATGTATTGATGCTAAAAAGTTAATCAATGGATTTTTACACCTTTTTGAAACTGATTATATGAAACGATCTGCTAATACACAAGATGAAAGTGTTAAAACAATGTTAGCAAAATGCTATGTTCAAATTAGAAATTTTTTAGGAAAAACAAAAAACAAAGATAACATTTGTAATGAGTTAAAATTAATCTATGCACAAAAAGGAATATATGAAAAAATGGATCAAGTTAATCAAAATATTATTGGTTTCAAGAATGGAGTTTATGATTTAGAAAATAGAGAATTTAGAAAAGGAAAACCCGAAGAATTAGTCTCATGTACAACTGCTTATGAATATGAAGATAAAAAAGGAGTTAAAAATGAAATTGATATTCTTAATGGTTTACTTAAAAAAATATTACCAAATTCTTCTGAAAGAAAATACCTTTTAAAAACCCTTTCACTTGGTTTATATGGAAGAAATCCATTAGAAGATGTTTATATTTGGATTGGTTCAGGTGGAAATGGAAAAGGTTTATTACTTTCTTTATTAAAATCAACTCTTGGAGAATATTTTGGTTCAATGGATATCGGATATTTATCAGAAGGAACAGCAAAAGTAGCACCAGGTCAAGCTGATCCAATTCTTGCAAATAAAAAAAATTGTCGATTAGTTAGTACAACTGAACCAGAAGGTGGAGTTAGATTAAAACAAGGAAAAATAAAATCAATATCTGGTCGAGATGCTTTAGAAGTTAGAGAATTATATAAAACCAATTTTACTTTTGTTCCTGGTTTTAGTATTATTATTCAAACAAATGAAAAACTTGAATTTGATGGAACTGATGGAGGAATGAAAAGAAGATTGAAACTACTTCGTTTTCCAATTAAATTTGTGGATAATCCAACAAAAGAAAATGAAAGTAAAATAGATAGAACACTCAAAGATCAATTCGAACAAAATGAAAAATTCAAAGTCGCACTCTTTCATATTCTACTTGACCACTACTTCTTATTCATTGATGAAAGTGAAGGAAAGAATGAATTGCCCATGCCAGAAAGATTTCAAAATGAAACTGATGAGTTTTTTGCTGACAATGACCCAGTTCAATCATTCTTAGATGAAGCATGTGAAATTACTCGAAGTGATAAAGATCAAATACCTTCAACTGATTTCTATAGATGTTTTCAAACATATTGTCAAGATAATGCAAGAAATAATTATGTTACTGTTCAAAAATTCAAAGAGATATTAAAGAACAAAAACATAGAACTCAAGAAAACAAAAAAATGCAATGTTTATTGTAGAATCAAATTAGTTAAAGAAGAACAAAAAGATTTATTTGTCAATCGTGATCCATTAGATGAAAATATGGATGAAGATTAAATAAAACATAATTTTTAATATTTTTATTATTTTTCTATTAATTTCTAAAATAATAAAAATAATTAATTTATTATCTATATAGGTGGAAGAGGTGGAAGAGGAAAAGTAAAGTCTCCTCGGGAGCAAAAATTCTAGGAAAAGTCTCAGATTGTCTTCCACCTCTTCCACCTATATAGAAAATAAATTAATTATTTTTATTTTTTTATTTTTTAATTTTGATTTAAAGATAATAATATATAATAAATATATGAATATTTGAATATAATAATATTTATTAAAAATAATGAGTACAAAAGAAAAAACCATAAAGAAAACAGCAGGTAGGCTTCAGCAACCTAGCGCAAGCGGAAGTAAAACAGCTATCAAAAAAGAAGTTGGTAAAAGAGGTAGACCAAAAGGAACAAAATCAAAGAACCCTAGATATATGGATTTAGAAGCTATTAATAAAAATAAAGCATTAGTTAAAGCAAAAATTAAAAAATTACTTGAAAATGGTAGAGTTGAAATTGAAACAAAGAAACAATTAGAGAATTTTCCATTAGGTTCATTAGTTAGTTATATGACAATAGATGATCTTTATAGATCTGGTGGATTCTTGAAAACAATAAAAGATGATTATTTTGTGCTTGTGGGTGGTACTTCTGGTAATCCAATTTCATTCTCAGTTCAATTTGATAATATTAAATCAATGTATGTTGGTAATCCATTTGAAACTAAAAAAGATGAAGTTAGTATAGTTCCAACTAAAAAAGCAAAAACAAGATACCCAGTTAAAATAGGAGATACTGTTGTTTATTATGCGAATGATGTGTATGATTATAAACGATTCCTTGAAACTGAAAAATACAAGAGATACATTAAATGGTATGAAAGCTTTGGAAAGAAAAAGATTGAGGTTAACGATGAAGATAAACCTAAAAAGAAAATGATAAAGAAAAAAAATACTGATTAATATTTTTGTTTAAATAAAAAAAAATATTAATTTACTTTAATTTCCCTTTGATAATGCTTTGAAATCTATTTGTTTCTTTCTAGTTGTAGTTGTAAAAGGAACATCTGGTTTAGTTGTATTAGTTGAAGTAACTTTTGGTATATCCAATTTTACTGGACCCTTATTAACTTCTGTAATGTGTAATAAATCATTTCCAACATATGAATTCTTAACTAATTTTCCATTTGGTGTAGTTATTTTGATTTTAGATTGAATGTATGGTTTCTTTGATTTAATAACATTATCCACTTTATAGATTTCATCAGAAAAGTTTTTAGTTGAAGATTTATCTAATTTTCCTTTGAATATTTTAACTCTAACTTGATCTCCTTTTTCCAATTTCGAATTACTAATTAAATGTTTAGATAAAGCGCGTTTTCGAATATTATCAGCGACATTAACGATTTCATCATAAGCATCATTTGGAGTAGTTTTAATTGTTCGATGATAAGAATTATTGTAATTATCAATATATGTTTGTAAATGTTTAGGCCATTCATTTTTTCCAGTTGCAGTAATATCTTTTTGAATGTAATCTTTTAAAGAACCATTAAAGCGCTCAATAATTCCTTGACTTTGTGGTCTTCCAGCTATTCCAGTAATATGTTTAATTCCATACGAACCAATCATTTCTTCAAATTTAGCATTAACGAATTCAGCACCATTATCTGATTGTAATACTTTCATTGATTTTCCATCTTTGTTTAAATCTAAAATAATATTTTCCATTGCTTTTGTTACTGTCTTTTCTTCTTTATTTGCTAAAGGAGTTGCCATTGCGAATTTAGTAAATGAATCTATAACTGTTAGAATATAACGTTTTCCATGTGAAGCATCAGAACCCATATCAATTAAATCCACTTGATATAATACATCAGGTTTAGTTGTAATAACTGGTGCAATTGTTGAACTCTTTCTTGGTTTGAAATGTAATTGATAAACTTCTTGTTTCTTTAACCATTCTAATACTTGTACTTTTGTTGGATGTCCTTCAATTTCTTTTATCAAATCATAAAGCTTATCACGTCCAACTAAGTTTTTTTTATCGTAGTAATATTCCTTTAATAAGTCTTCTTGTTCTTTTGTTAAATCTGACATTGTAAACTAGTTTATATTATTTATTGAGATATTAGTTTTTATTCGTTCATTTTCAAAAAATCCAAAATTACAATATAAAGAATAAAAAAATATAGTAATATTATAAATCGAAAAAGAAAAATGAATTCAAAAGGAAAAATTGAAAGAAAAAACAAACGTTTACAATTAAAGATTGAAACTGATTTACGTTTTGCTGTAACAAACCAAGATTTAGATGCTTTGGTGAATATAATTAAAAATTACAAAAATAATTAATATAAAAAAAAAATCAAAAATTCAAAAATTCAAAAATATATATAAAGAATTAAATAATATAGTATTTTATAAAATAAATTAGAATTAAAAAAAAAATGAAAATTTCAAACAAAGAAAATATTGAAACAGAAAATGCTCGTAAATCCTTTACAATAAATAAAATACTTGATATGTTAAAGGACGAATACCGATCAAAATTTGAGAAACTTCAATCAAATGGCCTCTTTATGTACATGATATTAAATAAGATAGATGAACTAACATCAGAATCAACAGAAGATATTGCCACGAAAATTTCATTTCATGCTTTTATAAATTTATCCACAGAATATGGGCTTAGAAATATGGTCAAAGATGAATCTAATTATGAAGAAATAAATAGTATTTTAAAAGCAATGATAATGTATCTAAATGATAATAATTAAAAATTAATTAACCTTATTAATTCTTAATTATTGATAATACTATTAATTTCTTCTTCTTGTGACTGAACTTGAACTTCTAATGTTTTTATTCGAGTCAATATATCATTCATTTGAACTGCTAAACTTTGAATAGTAGATTGAAGATCTAAAATATTTGCATTAATTGATTTCAATCCAGCATCATTTTTTTGTGATACAACCATTTTTTTTTCTTTTATATTCTAAGCTGAGATTTTTATTTTGTTTAAACTAACATTCCAGCTTGTTTAGCTAATCTTCTTGCTTCAACTTCTGCATCTTCTCTCGTATAATTTTTACGTCCTAATCTATGTTGCTCAACATAGAGATCCATAATTAATTTTTCTAATTGTTTTCTATCATTTCTCAACCTTTCACGATTATAAAAACCATTTCTATCCATTCTATCAGTTACTCCTTTACTAATTGAACTAATTAAATTATTACCAACACCCAATGCTTGTCCAGCAACAGCTAATACAGCTGGATTTCCACCACTTTGAATAGATTTAGGTGTTGAAGTTAATTTGCCTCCTTTTTTTTTCATTGGTTTTGAAGTTTTGCTCCCTGAAGATTTATAAGTTTTTTTTGCTTCAATCATTGCTTCTTTATATGAAAGATTTGGATGTGATGCATGATACTTTTTTAAATGTTCTAACCATTTATTTGTCATTTTTTCTTACTTATATATGTAATATATTAAGAAAAAAAATTAATTAATTATTTTCGACTTCTTCGACGTCTACCTCCTGATTTTGCTTTTCGTTTTCCATATCCTGCTTGTTTTGCTAAATCACCAGCTTTTGAAAGTAATTTTTTATCTTTAACAAAATCATGTATTTTACTTAAAAAATCTGTACCTTTTCCACCTCCATGCATTCCACCATGCATTCCAGCTAATCCACCATTATAAATGGCATTCATTCCAGCATTTGCTTTACTCATTTTCTCCGACTTTTGTCAAGGACTCTTTTCAAGTGTTTAAATATATCTATTATATGTAAAGAAAATAAATTATTAATCTGATAATTGATATTCCATATTGAAATTCTTTCTATATTTACCATTATTTGTATCAATGTATAAAAAGTTATATTTTTCTGTTGTTGCATCTTCGTAAATTGTTTCAAATAAAGGATAAGGAATATTTGTATCAGTATTTTGATGAATAGCTTCTAATTTATCTTTTGAATGTCCTTTAAATACAATCCAAGCATCCATTTGTTTTCTACAATCTGGTCTTAAATCATTTGGATATTGACTAGAAATAATAACTTTTGCTTTTGGATGTCGATTTGTTTTAACTAAATGAGCTAATACTTTATCACGTAATTCAGTTGAGAAATCATCGAAAATAAATATGTATTCTGGTGCTAATTTCTTTGGTTTTGGTTTTTTGATTTTAATTCTAATATATTTATCATCTTCATCAAAGTTAATAATTTTTGCTTCTTCTTCTATTTCTTCTTCTTTTTTTTCTTCTATTTCCGCACCTTGTTCTAATTTTTTAACGATTTGTTCTAAAATATGAACACCTTCTTCTTCCATTGATCCAAAAAACATATTAGGAATTTCTTTCTTATCTAAATATTCTTTAATTGCAATCCAATTAGCGTCTTTCTTGTGTGTCGTACAAAATGCAATGATTTTAGTTTCTTTGCTTGCACATTCTTTTAATATTTTGAAAATAACTGATGTTTTACCTGATTTTTTTTTTGCACAGATAAATATATTTGAATACAGTTCAGGAAATAAATCAAATCCTAATACATTTTTTTTTGAATATTTTGGCACTTTGATTGCAGTAACTTCTTCATCATTGATTTTCTTTAACTTAAGCAAGCTTTCTTTTAGGCTATCTGACATTTCTATTTATTTATCTATCTATACTATTTCCTTAGATAATATGGTGTTTTGTATTTAATGAAAAGTAAAGAAATACCAATAGTTAAATTGAAAAGTGCTATATCTCCTGGAATGGTTCCATCATAATTGTAAATACTAAAAGTATATATTCCATTAATTGGTTTAACTAGTTTATGTGGTATATTGACTGGTTCCAAAATAACTGCAGTTGCTGACATTGGTGCTAAAATATTATTATCAACTAAATCTGATTTTATAATGTACATATAATCTGTAATTGCACCTAATTCATTGTTTCCAAGTAAAAGTCTAACAACAACTTCATCAGGTTGAAATTCCAAATTATTAATATTGAATGTAAAACTGTTTTGATTATTTCCTAAATGTCCAGTAACTGTGATTGTTTTGTAATTTAATATTTCTGCCATGTTTTGATATTATATATTAATTAATAAGAAATTAATTTATAATAAACTTATCCCAGATGAATTGACTACTAAAGTCTTTTGACAAACTGCGTAAACATAATGAGCTAAACCAACAACTGCAGGAGTTGAACCTGATGGAGGTAATGCAACTGAGCTATTTATATTGGCATAAATATCATATTTAATTTCAGTATTTAAATCTAAACCATCGATATAATTTACTTCTGGTGGAGTTAATGGTTTATCTACTAAAGAATAGTTATTTGTAAAATCTTCAACCCAGACATAATTAAAGTAATATTCATTTGAACTGAAAATACAAGATCCTTTTAATTTTAATTTTTGTGCCATCCAGTCATCACCAGTACAGTTATAATTGAATTGAGAAGTACGAATATTATTAATCAAAGTGTAAAAGTTTGTTATTTTTCCTTGTTGAGCTGGGGGATTTGCATTCGTTAAATTGCTGTGATCATAAGCTGAAAAGTTTGTTTCTGCTGGATTAAATGGAGCCCAATATATTTTTAATAATTTTGAACCATGAGCTCGATTATATTTAACTGTAATTGTTTGTGTTGATCCTTGGATAGTTTGTTTATTTTGATATACATAAGGAACTAATAAATTAAATCCTTCTCCTGTATTTACTTTTGCTTTTAACTCTTGTTCAATAACTGGATTTTGTTCAACAGCCATATACAACATTAAATTTGATATTGCAACACCTGTACCAACTGCAGAACCAGCTCTTGTACCATCATTAGCAGTTGTATTAAAATAAATTTTTGTTGGACTATTCCAAACAATTCTTAAATAAAGCATTTCACCTCCAAAGTACATATTTTTATCAATAGCTAATAGAGTGTTTTTAAATCTACTTAATGGAATTTGATAATTCATAACTGGTGTGTCTGTATTATCACCTCCTACTAACATATATATTGGTTCTAAATAACTAGTTGCACCTCCTGTTGCTACAGCATAACCTGGTCTTAAATTTGCTGTATCAACTGAATCACAAGGTGCTAATCCTTCAAAATAACCAGAGGTTCCATTCACTTTATCATAAGTTAACATCTCTTCTGCTTTTGTTTCTCGACGTAAAGTCATATTTGTGTAATTTCCTACATCATTTAAATCGACTAAAAATAAACCAGAACGTGTATATAATTGTAATTGTCGAATATGTGAAATACCATCTGCATACATCCAATTATAATGAGTACCTTTGGTTGGTGTTGATGCCCATTGTAAAATTGAATGAGCATAATTAAAAACTTTAGGACTTAATTCAAAAATTGATTCTTCACCTCCATTTGTAATAGTGACTGTTTGACCTCCAGTTTGTTGAGTTAATTGAGTCAATTGATAAGATCCATGAGAAATGGCATATTTTTGATAATCTAATTCTTTTGCAATAACTGACATTTTGCTTTTTCTTTATATATTATTAGCAAACATTTTATTGGTCAGATAAAAAAGTGAAATATTTTATAGCTCCTTTTAACATTTGATCTATATTATTTGCTTTATAAACCATTATTGTAAAATTAATATTGATTCCATTTGTATTAATTATATTTCCATTCTCATCAGTTAAAGTAAATTTAAAAGTATTACTCGTTCCTGTCATCTTATTCTTACTATATTCTTTCGGATTAGGATTTTCAAAATTAATGTAAGAATAAGTTGCTTCTCCATTCGAATAAATTTCTTGTAATACATTATCTCCTTCATTGTTCTGACAAATATCTGAATGTAAAAATAAAGTTGTTTCATTCGATAAATTACAAACATGAGTTGAATGTAAAGAATCCAAAATAAAAGTATTAATTGAATTTCTTTCGAATCCTAATTGTTCAGCTAAATAATTTCCAAAAATAAAACTTGGTTGAGAAGAATTATTTGTAACTATTATGTGATATTTTCCATCATCACATGTTTGATTAATTGTTGGATAAGTAACATTATAAATCCATCCACTTGGTGAAAGTAAATTAAGTTGTGTTCTCAAAGTTAAACCTAAAGAACTCCTATTATAATTTCCAGCTGGTAAAGCAATCGTAACTTGTGATCCATTTTCATCTAAAATAAAACTATTTTCATTTTCTTGAATTAAATAAAATGATTTAGGAATTGAACAAGATAATAAAACAACCTTATCAAATGTTTCATTTGGATCAATATTTAACATGTAAGAAAAGTCTGTATGTGAATCTGTTTCATTTATTTTGTTTCTTGAGTTAACATAGAATATCTGTTTATTTATGTAATACATTGTTATATAAATAAACTATATTTTAAATACAAATAAATTAAAAAAAAAATTTAAAAAATTGAAAGGTGGAAGAGGTGGAAGAGGAAAAGTAAAGTTCTCTTAGGAGCAAAAATTCTAGGAAAAGTATCAGATTGTCTTCCACCTCTTCCACCTTTCAAAAAAAAAAATTAAATATGTCCAAATTCTACAATTCTATTCTTAAATGCTCTAATCTCCTTTTCTCCTTTAATTACTTGACTCAATTTAGTAAAACCAGTTGCATCTTTAAAGTTCTTTCCATTGTATCTATCTTGTAAAAATCGAATTGCAAAGTATCCACAATTATTTGAATTAGCCCTTTGATATTTTATTCTATTGATTTTAAATTGAAGCGTATTATCTGGTTGCCATTTATGTGCTAATTTAATTAGTCTTCTTTTCATAGTATTCGATGGTTCTTCAGCAAATGAATCATAATATTCTAATTTATCTTTTGTTAAATAAACTCCAATCCAATGTCCATCTTTTTTTGTACTTGGTGAAGTATTAACAATAAAACTTATTGATTCTTCTTTTTTAGGATCAAATGAGATTTCATTAATTTGATCAATTGAATAAACTCCTTTAAATCCTTTCTTATGATATGGTTTCATTAATTCTTCTATTTCATAATTCCATAATCCTGTATTATCCCCAACTCCAGCTCCACCTTGTGAACCACCTGAGTCACTATCATAGTAATTATCTGGTAATAATTCTAATAATTCATCTAGATCATCAATCTCATCTCGATAATCATCAATATCTTTCTCTGTTTTATACAATTCCTTGTCAAGAATTTCTTTGTATCGTCTTTTTTCATCTTCAAAACTTATGTATGGTGATTCCATTGCAATATATCTTGGATCATTACTAACTTCCTCTTTTATTTTTTTTAAATTATTAAAATTTTCTTCTATTACATCATCAGGAACCTCTTCACCTTGATCTTTATAAAATTGTTTAATATCATTGTATCTTTGTTTCTCTTTATCCTCTAATTCATCATATAATTTCTTGTATGTGTCATCTTTTAATTTTTTCCATGTATCAACTTGATCATCCAATTCTTTTATTTTATCCTTAATTATATCTTTTCTTTCATTATCTAATTTCTTTTTTTCTTCTGATACTGGATCTTCTATTTCGTATTCATCATTGAGTTCATCCATTGCATCTGGATTCAAAAATAAATCATCAATAATATCATCAGCTGATCTTTTATAACTATTGTCATTTCTTCCACCATGTCTTGTAGGAATATTGTATGCATCAGCCATTTCTGTTAATTTTTTATAGCTCAGTTTTTTGAGTTCCTTGTAAATTTTTTGTTTATTCATTGCATCCTGTAAATCAATATTTCTAATTGAAGCATTACTAAGTTGAGTTTGGTTGATTGATAAATTTGTTTGTGCTGTTTTCATTCGTCTCTGTAAATCATCGAGATCATCTTTCTGTTGTTGTAATTCATCATTTAATTCATCCTTTTTCTCTTCTAATTTTTCAATCTCCTCAGTCTTTTTTTCCAATTCTTTTTGTGTTAATTCTCCTTTATGTTTCTCTGATGCCAGATTTTGTTTTAATTTTGTAATATCATTTTGAATATAGATCACTTCATTATTTGCTCTCCTTAATTCCTTTTCTTTGTCTTTCGATTCTTTTTCTAATTGAATTAATATTTGTTTTCCTTTGTCGATCATTTTTTTCAAATCTTCATTTTCTTTTTCAGTGACAGCATATTCTTTATAACGATCAACATCTCCTTCTAATACTGTTCCGTCATCTTTATAAATTCTGATTTTTCCTTTCTCAGGTGGTGCTTCAATTTGCTTTACACCACTTGGACCTGCTATTGCTTTTCCTTTATCCCCATATAATAAGTTATGTTCTGCTTTTTTAGCTTCTAATGCATTATTTTGTTGAACATTCCATTCAATTGTACCCATCGCTGGTTTCGATAATTTAGCAATTTTAGCTAAATCTGGTATTGGTGTTGATGTTGAACCACTTGCAGTTGATTCTGGATTGGGTGCATTCTTCTTTCCATCAATTTTACTTCTTGTTGATCTTTTCCTAGTTTTCCTTAGAATTGATTTTGATTTTGATATTGATTTCAATTGTTTAGTTTTATTAATTCTTTTGAGTTTACGTTTTCTTTTCAATTGATGAATTCCTTTGATTATTCCTACTAAATCACCAATTATTTCCTTATCTGATTTTGGTGAGTTTAAAACATATCGTTTGCCTTTGTATTCAATAAAGCGTTTTCCATTTTTCTTGATTAATTTTGGAGCCATATTTTTGAATTATACTATTTACTTAGAAATTTAATAATTTTCTTTTCATTTCAGTTGCAACTTCATTTTTTGGTTTTGGTTGTTCTATTGGTGCTTGTATTGGTTGTGGTTGTTGAATTGGTTGAACCGGTTGTTGAACATATATCACACTCTCTTTTGTTTTCTTTGGTTTTTTCACTTTCCCTTGAGCCATCATTTGTTGTAACATAAATTTAATTTCATTTAGTTCATTATTTGATTGAGGTTGAGTTGCTGGTTGAGGGATATTTATTGGAGTTGAAGGCGGATTGAAATATAATATTTCTTCTTCTGATTCTGAATCAGATTCTTCAATAGGATTTATTCTTGTTTGAGGCATTGAAGTCTTTCCCGACCGACCATAAAGGTCTGGGACTCCCTGTTGGTGTATTTGTGCTTTCAATTCTTTTTCTTTCTTGAGTTTATCTAGTTTTGCTTGTCTTGCTTTTGCTAAATTTGCTTTAGAGGTTTGTTTTCTTTTGTCTTCAATTGACAATTGTTCTATATTAGATTCTGTTTGAAATTCCATTTTTCTATAGTATAAAATAAGAAAATATATTTAGTGAAAGTATTGAAAGTATTGAAAATTATTGAGATTTAGAGAGAGGTTATACAGAATTTATTGAAAAAATTATAGAGAGAATAATAATTAATTTATTTTGTATATAGGTGGAAGAGGTGGAAGACAATCTGATACTTTTCCTTAGGAGAGAAAATTCTAGGAAAAGTCTTAGATCCTCTTCCACCTCTTCCACCTATATAGATAATAAATTAATTATCTAATAACTTCTCTAATAATTTATTGAATAGATAAAAATAATAAATTAAAATAATTCTAATATTTGATAAAAGGTGGAAGGAGTGGAAGGAAAAATAAGGATTTATTCATACTAGAAAAAATTATAGAAAAAAAAAAAGCTTAAATTACCTTCCACTCCTTCCACCTTTCATTCTTTTTTTTTGTATTTGTATTTTTTTCACTATTTATGACAATTTTACAAATAAAAATCTCAATAAATTGTATAATAATGAATGTTTATCAAGGTTTATTTAACACTACTGATATTAATGCAGATAATATTACAGCAGATAATGCTCAATTCAATAATATATCATTAATAGGAGATATTAAAACAGATTTACCAACTTTACAGGCAGTTACAACAAATTTAGATAGTGTACTGACAACAACTCCTTATACATCACTAGCTAATCCAAATACAATTGTATATAGAGATGGTAGTGGAAATATCAATGCTCAAGGAATCAGTGTTGATCATTTATATGTCAATGAAGATATACAAGTTCCTAAACTTTTGCTTTATCCAACGACTGATGGAAAGGTATTTGTTATTTATGATTCGAATAATAATGAAATTTTTTATGTTAATACATCATCAAAAGTAGGACAAATGTTAGGATCTTTAATAGTCGATAATATTCTTTATACAAATTCTCTTCATGTTACTACAACTGCTTTTGTTAACGATCTGTTCATACAGACACTTTCACCTTCTCAATTAGTTGTTTCAGACGGTAGTAACCTTTTAAAATCAACTCTTACTTTACCCACTGGTTGTTCTGCTACAAATATGACCTTAACCAATCCAACAATTACTTTACCTTCAGTTATAAATCAAGTTCTTAGAACAAATGGAAGTGGTTTAGTTTATGGATCAACATCATTACCAGACTTCTGTTCTGCTACTTCAGCAACTATTACAAATTCAAATCTTAATAATTGTGTTGTTCAAGATCCATATATTACATATTCATCAAGTGGTATGTATAATAAGTTACTTGTAACTAATGGTTCAGGGATTGTTGGAGGATCTTTAACATTACCAAATAATTGTTCTGCTACTAATATGACTTTAACCAATGCATCTTTTGTAAATCCATCGATAAACTATACCACAGCTAATAGTATGATTCGAACTGATGGTAGTGGTATTGCGTATGCTTCAAATACATTACCTTCAGGACTTGTTTTAAACACTCCAACAATCAATGGATTAACAACATTTACAAATGGTTTGTTAAGTAATGTATACTCAAACATCCCGTACTACTCTATGGCTTACTCTGGACGAAATACAGGAACTGGTGGAGTAGCTTATCGATTTTGGACAAATACTACTTATGATCTTGTTTGTGATGGAAGTGGTAACTTTACTTTTCCTGGAGTTTCAAACTCATTCACATCATTAAGTGCAGGAACAGCATCATCAACTACTTTGAATGTATCAGGAACATCTTCATTAGCTACATTAAATGTATCAGGAGTAACAACAGCTAGTAATGATATTCTTCCAAATACTACCAACACTTATAATCTTGGATCCTCTAGTAGAAAATGGAAAATTACAGCTTCAACAGCTAGTATTGATACTCTAACAATGTATGGAAATATCATTCCTAATTCAATATCCTATAATGTTGGCACTAACTCTAATTTATGGAATTCTGTTTATGCTCAAAATATCTACAGTAGTAATGCTGTTAATGGAAATCTTGCTTATTTTGATGCACCAGGAACAGGTGTCAATGGTTATCTTCGTGTCACTGCTGGAATATCTGGTTCTGCTTCGTCTTCTAATGTATCAAAGATAGAACAAATTATTAAAGGATCTGGTGGTGGTAATGTTAATGCTACGATTCAATTAGCATTATACGGTGGTGCATATCCTTTACAACTTAATGCTTCTGCTGGAAATATTGAAGTTGGAACTCACTTGACACCAATGGCAGATAACGGCGTTTACTTGGGATTAGGAGGCAGAAGATGGGTTGCTGTTTATGCAGTTAATGGAACTATTCAAACATCAGATGGAAATGATAAAGAAAACATTAAAGATTGTGAATTAGGATTAGATTTTATTAATGATTTGAAACCAAAGAAATATAACTGGAAAGGTGAATTACAATCAGATATCCATTATGGTATTGTTGCTCAAGATTTAGAGAGTGCATTGGAGAAACATAATTGTTGTGGATTTAAAGGACTTCATAAACCAGAAAATGAAAATGATAAATATGGAATAAATTATTCTCAATTAATCCCTGTTTTAATTAAATCAATTCAAGAATTATCTCAACAAGTTACTGAATTAAAAAATGAAATTAATATTTTTAAAAGTAAATAAAAAATATTACTTAGTAATATAATGAATAAAATGTCAAATAGAAGAAGAATAACGAAAAACCATCCAATAATTGAAGTACATGGTGATGGATTAATTGGTGATTTCATTGATAAAGTATTACCAACAAGACAAAACTTTCCTCCAAAAGTAAGAAAAATAATCAAAGACAATGAAAACAAAGTAATAAAATCAATTGTTGTTGGTCGAAATCCTGTTCAAAGTTTAGTTACAAAAGCATTAAATTTTCTTTCTCTTGGAAAATTAGAAGAAGAAATAAAAAATATGAATTATGATGATCTTTATCATTTATTTATGTTAGTTGGATTAGATGATGGTTCTACTTTCTTAGTTGAAAAAAATTCAGTTGTGAATATGAAAAAAGTTGATCCTAATTATTCAGCAAAACAAAAAATGGATGCACCAGTTACAAAAACTATTACTTTTGGTGAAATGATAAATAATGCTGTTGAAAAAGTTGGTCCAAGTATTTATTTATATGATGCACAAACTAATAATTGTCAAGTGTTTATTTCTAATTTATTAAAGTGTTCTGGTTTAATGAATTCCGAATTAAATAGTTTCATCAATCAAGATATTGTTCAAGTATTATCCACATCTCCAGGTTATACAAAAATAATTGCAAATCTTGCAACAGAAGCGAGTGCTAAATTAGATAGATTAATTAATGGAGCTGGTAGGCTTCAGCAACCTAGCGCAAGCGGTAAAAAAAGAAAACCAATAGTAAAAGCAGGAAGTAAAACAACGGTTAGAAGAAATCCACCAAGGAAAAGAACAACAAAGAAAAAAATCTAATTTAATAATATATACAAATGTCTGGATTAAAATCACTTCAAGATAAACTAAGCAACATCGAAACTAAATTATCACTCCTTGATCAATCAAATTCTTCTAGTGGAACTAATTTTGTTTCTAAAACAATTAACACAATACAACAAACTAAATCATCTAATCAAATACTTGACTTAAATAAAATTAATACTGATTATCTGAATGGATTGAAGCAATTAACTGATATATCCAATCCCATTAATGTTATCGAAAATTTCACTCAAATTGTTGAATTCACTATTAAATTTGTTGAAAAGAAAATTAAAAAAATTGCAAAAATTGTTCAAAGTGTTATTACCTCAAATTTCAAATTAGTAATTGCTGTCAATTTCATCACAACTATTGTTGGAGATTTATTCCCTAATTCAATGATTGTCCAAACTATTAATCATTTTGTTTTTTAATAAGAATAATAAATTAAAATTTTTGAAAATGAAAAAATAAAAAAAAAATATTTTTAATTAATATAATAAAATTATTTAAATTAAAAATGCCAAAAAAACCAATTGAAACAAAAGCAAAAAAACCAGTCATTGTTAAAAGTAAATTAAACAAAAAGAAAGTACCAGAACACGTCATTGATCCATTAGTTGATTTAGAACCTTTTGGAGAAGACGAAGAATTAAACTTGAACAATAAAATTAATGCAGAATTACAACCATTTGTTAATATTAGAGCAGTAATTAAAGATTGTGAAGCAAATGAAGCTGATAAATTAGTTAAACAAATTGTTGATCAATTGAAAGGGTTTGACGAAATGAAAGACTTGTTTGAATGTAAATATACTGTAATTGTTTCTCCTAATAATTAAATCACTATTTTTTATTTTGTTTTGAAAAAAATAAAATAAAAAATTTTCTTGAACGAAAAAGCGAACCAAGAAAAAAAAACAAAACAAACAAGAACTCGAAATGGGTGAAGTTGTTCGTGGTGATTATGTTTTTAAAATACTCCCTATTAAACTAATTGATACCATTCAAGTCGGAGAAACTTATGTTTTAGAAATAGGAACTGAACAGATTTCAGTAAGTTTTTTTTTAATTTTAATATTTGATTTTTATTATTTTTATTTGTATTAGGTTCGTGTCTCTTCGTTTATGTCTGTATCGAAAGCCACTCAACCTTCAGATCTAACAGTGAATCATTTTAATTCTGGACTAGCTGTAGGATTTGTAAAACAAGGAGAATTTTCAACTTATTTCTACTCACTGGATTTAGTTATTTTTAAACAACGACTATTTGATATCAAAGCCCCTACTCAAACTCATGATTCAGAGGGAAATTTAGTGACACTTGTTTACGACGAAAAAGAATGCTCTATTTGTATGGATGCATATGATCAAGATTCTAAAAATTTTGTTGTCTTACCCTGCTTTCATACTTTATGTAAGCCATGCTACAATGATTTTAGTACTTATCTAATTGCTAGAGGTGAGCCAATGAAATGCGGAAAATGCAAAAGGGTTTTCCAAGAAGTTCAAGATTTTATTATTGTTGTTGACTTTGAATAAATAACAATTATTTCTAATAATTTAATAACTTCCTCGATTACTCAATTTAAAATAAAAAAATATCTAAAATACCAAAGAAAAAAAATAAAAAAATCG